>Ga0326728_10007319_pt1 | contig 28539 bp, 26 predicted proteins | sample MB3enrmetagenome_FD_207602 | JGI IMG/M metagenome (GOLD analysis project Ga0326728, IMG submission 207602) | Lab enriched peat soil microbial communities from McLean, Ithaca, NY, United States - MB31MN | ecosystem: Environmental > Terrestrial > Soil > Wetlands > Peat | place: USA: New York... | reverse complement strand
TGATTCTGAGCCGGGATCAAACTCTCGTTTGAATTTGTGAGAATGATCGCTCCGGTTTTACTCAGAGTTCTGACGAAGTTCCAATATTTGCGTCCAACCAGATTTTCAAAGATCTGTGCAGAAACCAACAGACATCTTGCGATACCCGCGGCTCTGCAGGCCTCGAAACTTGCTTTGCCGGCCGCTTCACGCGCAAATGCGAACGCACAACCGGCACCAAAATTAAAAATTCTTGAAAGAACTACCAGGAAGGCCGTATTCCGCCCGGCGCGAAGGCTCGCACCAGGTTTTGTTACCTTTCCTTACAAGGATCTCTTTGAACTATACCACTGCGCGCCGCGTTTGGGCAACCCCCCGGCCCACTCCCTATTCCTGCGAGATCCTAATTTTCGGCGGCACTGAGCAGAATAGCAAAAGAGTTGCCCAAGTGCAACCGCCTCTTAACATTTTCTTGTTGTCGCAAAAAAATCCATTATTTTCTGCAAGATACAAGAGATAATGGATCTCCACCCATGCGCTTGATCTATCTTCACGGGTTCGCTTCCGGGCCGACCTCAAAAAAAGCCGCTTTCTTTTGTGACCGCCTCCCGGCCGCCGAGGTGCCGGATCTCGCGGCCGGCGACTTCGAACATCTCACCATCACCGGGCAACTGGGCGTGGTCGAGGACCTGGCGCGGGGCGAACCGGTCACGCTGGTGGGCTCGAGCATGGGCGGCTACCTCGCAGCATTGTACGCTGCCCGGCATCCGGAGGTCGCAAAAGTCGTGTTGATGGCGCCGGCATTTGGATTCGTGCAGCGTTGGGCGCAATCCGTTGATGCCGAGGCTTGGCGCGCGAGCGGCTTCCTCGATGTCTACCACTACGGCGAGAGGCGGAATCGCCGGCTCAGCTATGGGCTCATCGCAGACGGCCTTCAATACGAAGACTTCCCCGACTTCAAGCAGCCGGCTCTGATTTTTCACGGAATCCACGACACCGTGGTTCCGGCAGAGTTATCGAGCGAGTTCGCCGCTGCGCACGCGAACGCGCGATTGCACCTGCTCGATTCCGACCACGAACTACTAAACGTTCTGGACCTCATCTGGCAAGAGGCCGGGCCGTTCCTGCTAGGATGATGGTTTGCCCGCCCGGATGGATTTCAATCAACACGTTGGCATACGTGTGGTGCGCCACCACAGGGACGGTGTCACTATCGAGTGCCGGCTGCGCGAAGAACTTCACAACATGGCGGGTGTGCTGCACGGCGGTGTCACGGCAACGCTGGTGGATGTCGCGGCGGGCATGGCGATCATGCATCGCGGGCACGTAGCGACAACGGTCGAGCTGAAGGTGAATTATCTGCGCCCGGTGACAGGGCACAAAGTGACCGCGCGATCCCGACTGCTGCGGATCGGAAAAACGCTCGTCACCGCGCAAGTGGACGTGTTCGACGATCACAAGAATCACGCGGCAATCGCGATCGTGACCTACATGCTGCTGGATACGCGATAGCGCACGAACAAACGGATGTATAAACTCGTAGCTACGCTTATGCTCTCTGACCTTCGCATTGCCTTCCGTACACTTAAGCGCAACACGGGATTTGCGTGCGTCGCTATTGGCGCACTGGCTCTCGGCATTGGCGCTAACACGGGCATTTTCAGCATCGTCAATGCATTGCTGCTGCACCCGGCTGGCATCGCGGACCCCGAGCGCGTGGTGGCCATACGGGTTCGCTATTACAAGCTGAACCTAAGAAGTATCGGTCCATCGGCGCCGGATCTTGCGGACGTGCGCGACCATCGCGAGCTGTTCGAGCACGCGGCGCTTTGGAGCGAAGCCGACTTCAACTACACTGGCCAGGATCTGCCGCAGCGGCTTCAAGGAGCAGCGGTATCCGCCGAATATTTTGACGTGTTCGGCGCGAGACCACGGCTAGGCCGCCTATTCCGGCCCGAAGAGGACCAACCCAATGCTAACCGGATGGTCATTCTGAGCTACGCGGCATGGATGCGAGTGTTCAGAGGTGATCCGGCGCTGGTTGGCAAAACCGTGGAACTGAATCAAACGCCGTACCGCGTGATCGGCATCATGAATCCGGAGTTCCGCTGGCCGCGCGCCGTGGATCTTTGGGCACCGATCGGTCTCGCTGCAAAAGAGTACACCGAAGACAATCGGTTCAACGAAAACTATAGCGGCGTGGCCAAGCTTCGACCAAACGTCAGTTTGGCGAAGGCCAATGCCGGCATTCAGATGATGAGCGACCGCGTTCGCAACAACGGCACCCAGGGCGGCAAGTACGCGCAGGACTCCCAGTGGGGAATGTTCGCCATACCGTTTACCGATTTCGCGGTGGGCGACACGAAGACGCCGACACTGGTGCTGCTGGCTGCTGTCGGCCTGGTGCTGCTGATCGTTTGCACGAATATTGCGGGACTCATGCTGGCGCGTACTGCCGCGCGAACGCGAGAATTCGCGGTGCGTACGGCACTCGGGGCAACGCGCTGGCAGATCATGCGGCAAACGGCGGGGGAGAGCGTTATTCTGGCAACGGCCGGTGCACTGCTTGGAATCGCGGCTGCCAAGGCGGGTGTGCGCGCTCTGTTGATGCTGGCCCCGGAGCGGGCGGTCGAGGGTGTGAACGTGCCGCTCGATGTGCACGTTCTCGGATTTGCACTGCTCGTGAGCCTGGTTTCGGCGGTGCTGTTTTCCATGGCCCCGGCGTGGCTGGCGACACGCATCAACTGCTCAGACGCGCTCAAAGAAGGAGGCCGCTCGGGTACCGGCGCCAGGCGGCAGAGCCTTCGCAGCGTGCTGGTAGTTTCGGAGATGGCGCTGGCGGTGGTGCTGCTGGTGGGCGCCGGCCTGTTCCTGCGCACACTCGCGCGCCTGGAGCGCGTGAGCCCGGGATTCAAACCGGAGGGAGTGCTCACCGCCAAACTCTCACTGCCCGAAGCGCAATACAATTCGCCCGAGAAGCAGGTAGCGTTCATCGATGGAGTGACGAAGCGGCTGGCGCGATCTCCCGGAACTGTCGCGGCGGCAGCGGTCATTCCACTTCCATTTAGCGGCGGCGAGGCCTCGGCATCATTCAGCATCGTGGGGCGCACGACGGCTCCCGGTGATCCGGGTCCGCATGGAAATCTCGGGGGCATTACGCCGGACTACTTTGCCGTCATGGGAATACCGCTACTGCGCGGGCGCACATTCACAGACCGAGACCGGCTGGGCGCGGAACTGGTTACGGTAATCGACTCGAATCTTGCCCGGCAATACTGGCCGAACGAGGATCCGATCGGGCAGAGTATCCAGACGCAGGCCAAGACATGGCGGATCGTAGGCATCGTCAATCATGTGCGACGCTCCAGCTTGTCGGGGGATGAAAGCAAGGGTATGTCGTATCTTCCCCTGAAGCAGTTTCCGGTGCCATTTCTGTATCTGGCGGTGAAAACGCGGCTGGATCCCGCGGCGCTGGCGAACGGCTTACAAGCGGCCGTGCACGATACCGATCCGGCGCAGCCGGTGCACGACATCAAAACGCTTTCCGATCTGGTGTCAGCATCACTCGCGCCGCGGCGATTTGTGGCGGATATTCTGAGTTTCTTCGCCGTGGTTGCGCTGGCGCTGGCGGCGTTGGGACTGTATGGACTGATCAGCTACTCGGTAGCGCAACAGACGCCGGAGATCGGAATCCGCATGGCACTGGGCGCAGAGCCGCGAATGGTGCTGGCACATGTGGTTGGTGGCGGTCTGCGGCTGACGTTGTACGGCGCGGTGATCGGCGTGTTGGCCGTGATCCCGATGGTCAGACTGCTCGGAAGCGCGATCGAGGGAGTGAGCACGTTTGATCCGTGGATACTGATCGCAACGATAGGGCTATTGGGTGCGGCAGCGTTATTCGCCTGTTATATTCCGGCACTGCGGGCGACGCGGATTGATCCGATGGAAGCTTTGCGGTTTGAGTGAGGCTGAGGCCGGGCGTGCCCGGCCACTACGTAGTACACAAAGACCTCAGGCGCCGATCAGGCCCCGGAATTTTTGCCGGCCGGCCGCGTAGCCGGGGAAAACTTCGTGGAGATTGCGATTGCCGAGATGTGTGGTGACTAACTCGGCGAGGACGTCGCGGAAGTCGGTGGTGAGGGCGAGGTCGCGGCCTTCGTAGAGTTGATGGTCCTCCATGCCGGGCCAGTCGCCGTAGACTTTGCTACCGCGGACATCGCCGCCCATGACGAACATGACGTTGGCGTGGCCGTGGTCGGTGCCGCGATTACCGTTTTCACGGGCGGTGCGGCCGAATTCGGACATCGTCACGACAGTGACGTCCGCCATGCAGTCCCCGAGATCCTGCCAGAATGCGGCGAGGCTGCCACCGAACTCGCCGAGGCGCTGCCCGAGCTGCCCTTGTGAAGGCTGCGCGCCGACCTCATTAACGTGGTGGTCCCAGCCGCCGATATCGCGAAGGCCACCTCAACGCCCACATCGGCTTTGATCAGCCGCGCGATCTGCCGCAAGCTTTGGCCGAACGCGCCCGCCGGATACTCGGCCGCGGGCTGGTAGGGTTGCTTTTCGATCGATTGCAACAGTTTGATCGCGTCGAACGTTTCGCGGCCGATGCCGTTCAAGACTTTATCCGATGAGCTGCCGTACATCGCTTCAAACACCTTCGATGCGCCGTCATTGCGTACCTGGAAAGTGTTCAGGCTCTCGATCGCAAGGGCGTTGTTACGGCCGCGCATCGCGCGTGGCAGCACAGGCCCCATGGCCACGGCGCGAACCGGGTGAGAGTGGCGTTCCGGCAGGCGGAAGCGCGCGATTGAGCCAGCCGTCGCTAGTGGCCTTGCGTCCAGGCGTGCCGGATTCCATGAAGTCCTGAGCATCGAAATGCGAGCGCGTCGGATCGGGCGAGCCCGCAGCGTGCACGATGGCGAGATGCTGCGCCTGGTAGAGAGGCTGCAAAGGAGCCAGGGCAGGATGTAAGCCGAAGAAGCCATCGAGATCGATCGCGGAGTTCTGCGGATCGGCGCTGGAGGGACGAGGCACGGCGATGGTGGGCCGCATGGCATAGTAGCGCTGCTCGCCGTGTGGAATGACGATGTTCAAGCCATCGGCTGCACCGCGCTGGAAGATCGCCACGAGGATTTTTTTCCGGGCGCTGGGCGCGTTGCCCGCATAGAGCGCGCGTTCGAGCCACAGGGGCGCGCTTCCCACGCCAACCATCCCTAAACCCGCATTTCTCAAAAAGATTCTGCGCGTGGGCACGAGGTCACCTCCGCTGAAAATCGGGCGAGCCGAGCATCAGGCCCGCAATGACGAGCGGCTTGGGCACGGAATCGAATTTCGGCCTGCGCTTCCCGTCGTTGTTCTGCGTGTCTGCCTGCGCCGCGAGGCCAGCCTCGATGGCGGTGCGCGCTTCTTCGGAGAGACCCGTCAGCATCAAGGCGGCGGCGATGCGGTCTGTATCCGGCGCATCCCCGAAGCGCGCGGCGTCTACTTTGACACCCGGGATGCGGTTACCGGCGAGCGCGATGGCAAAGTTCATGCGCGCCGGCAGAGACGCGGAGTTCATCCACTCCTGGCCGGCGTTGGTGTAGCCGGTCGGTTCCTGTTTCCGGTAGAGCGGCTGGCCAAGCTGGACGAGTTGCTGGCTGAGCGCAAAGCTGAAGTCCACATCCGCACCCAGCGCGCGCACGGAGCTCGCGACCATTTCGAGCGGCGATTTCATCTTCACGCGATACGCGCCCTGCGACCAGAATTCCGGAGAGGCGAGCATGGTCTGCATGACGGCACGCAGATCGCCATCTTTTTCGCGAAACGTCCGCGCCATACGGGCAATCAGCGATGGCGGCGGCTCATCGGCCACAAAGCGCATGGCGAGCTTGCGCGAGATGAAGCGCGCGGTCGAGGGATGGTGGGCGAGAATGTGCAGGACGCGCATGCCATCCTCGATCCCGCCGCCCGGCGGAATTCTGACACCCAGCACGATTTTCGGGCCGTTATCATGCATGCGCTCGCGGAACACGAAAGTAGCGCCCTCGCGCGGCGCTTTGATGCTCCAGCCGGTGAAGCAGCGCGCGACTTCGGTGACATCGCGCTGCGTGTATCCACCATCGACACCGAGCGTGTGCAGCTCCATCAGCTCGCGCGCATAGTTTTCGTTGAGGCCCTGGCGTGGTTGGGCCGCTCCAACGCCCCGACGTTGCTGCGCTAGTGCCGCCGCCCTGGGATCAACCGACTGTACGTTATCCAGATAAAACAGCATCGCGGGGCTTTGCGCGGTTGCCACCAGCAAGTCCTCGAACTTGCCCAGCACATGCGGCCGGATCACGTCACGCTCGTAAGAGCCGACCAGGTAACGGTCGGCGCCCTTGTCGAGGAAGACGTTGAAGTGGTTGTACCAGAAATCAGTCAGGACCTCGTCGAGCTGGCGGTTGCTGTAGATGGCGCGCAGCAGCTTGGCTTCCATCAGGTCCTGCGTGATGACGAATTGCGGCCCGCCGGATTTCTGAATGCGGCGGCGCAGATCAGGCGGCGCCACGCTGAACAGACCGATGCGCGCGGGTTGCGGCATGGCTTCGAGCACCTGATCTTTCTGCTCGTCGAGGAGGCCGTCGAAGACTTTGAGCTTTTCGGCGGGTGCGCCGCGGCGCAGGATGCGCTGCTGCTCTTCGGTGAGGCCGACGTTTTCGAGCGTGGGCTTCTCGTCGCTCTCGTTTCCCTGCTTACTCTTGATGCGCCGCACGGCGTTGTCTATCATGGCCAGCGTCTCGGGATCCTTGGGAAATGGGATCTTGCCATCCACCATGTCTTTGATCAACTGCGGTGGAGGGTAGCGCCAGGCGAGCTCGAGGGGAGTCATGCGCAGGGTGTCTAGCGGCGCGAGTTTCGTTGCGAGATCGGGATTTTCGGCGATGCGATCGGGATGAAGCTGGAGATCGATCCACTTCTTCAGGCCCATCGCTTGGATCTGTTCAAAATCGCCCGGGCGCGGGCCGAACGTCAGGCGGTTTAGCGCGTGAGCGATCTTCTGATCGTCAGCGAGCGGAGCGGAGAATTGGGAGGTTGGCTTGGCGGACGCCAGTGAAAGAACCGTCGCAAGCGCGAAAAGAGAGCTTCGCCGCATAACACCATCTTATTAAACGCGGCGTGGGCGGCTAAGTTGCGGAGTGGCTATAAATACTGACGAAAGTTAATATTTGGGGCCGCGAATGGACGCGAATTAGCTTCTCAGGCGGAGCAAGAACCAGACCATGCCGACGATGAAAAGCGCGCAGGCGGATACTTGGACGGGGCGGAGGGCGGAGATCCAGCGGTTGATGCGGGAGAAGATCAGGGTGAATGTGGTGATCAGCACAAATTGCGCGGCGACGGCGCCGAGCAGCACGTATCCGGGCGCATATCCGGTGCTCTGGAGGAACAGCAGAAAGTACAGGCCGTGGAATCCGCCGAGCAGACCGGCGATGAGCCAACGTGCGCCGGCGCGCGGCAACAGCAGTATTTCGACGGCGAGGTACGCGAGCGTCAGGGCCGCGGCGGCTTCTACGAATCTGGGGGCTGGTTGCCAGCGTGTGTGCGCCACCACGAGCGCCGATGCGATCTGCCCGGCGACGAACATGCCGCTGATGGCGGCGAGCTCCCGGCGGCTGCGCGCAGCTAGCACCAGGCTCGCGAGGAACAAGACTTGGACGAGGCCGCCGACAGCGCGCATGACACCGGCGCCGCATTCCGTGATCGCGATTTCCATGGGAGTGGGAGGCCGGAAACGCAGCGTGGCTTTCGAGAAGGAGAAATCGAACAGGGCCTGATCGCGACGGCCGCCGTTCACTGCGCGAAGGAGGTGCACGTGATTGGGGACGGTCACGGCGTGGAAGGTGCAATCGACGTCGAGGTGATCGACGGGCTCGGTGAACTCATAGTCCGCGGTGCAGAAGTAAATTCCCTGCCCTTGGTCCGCGGTGCACTCTTTTTTGATGAGCTTGGCGGCGCCGGCGCTGGAGAAATGAATATGGTCCAGAAGCATCTGCTCCGCGCCGGCCACGTGCGACATTTCGTAAAGCGGCATGCGGAGCTCGTAGTGCGCGCGGCGGCCATCGATTTTGAGATCGCCGGTGCTCATGCTCACGACGTGGGCGAAACCGGGGGCGGCGAGCAACAAGCCCGCGAACGCGCGCCACACGCGCATCACGACCGGACCTGCTCCAGTTGCACGGGATGCCGCGCCCTTACCAGACGCCGGTACAGAATGCGGATGAGCGCCAGCAGCGGGACGGAGAGAAACGTTCCGGCCACGCCGCCAATCTCGGCGCCGGCGAAAACGCCGAACATCACCAGCACGGGATGAAGCTCCATGCCGTGGCTCATCAGGCGGGGGGAGACTACGTAATCCTGGAACAACCGGTAGACGCCCAGGAAGATCAAGATCCAGAGCAAGTGCGGGTAGCCGGTGAAAGCGGACACGAGCACAACGATCACTGCCGCGCTGAACGGGCCGACCATGGGAATGAATTCCAGCAGGCCGGCGATCGAGGCCAGCAAGAGCGCGTACGGGACGTGCGTGACCGAAAGGTAGAAGCTGAAGAAGGTCAAGGTGAATAAGCTCAGTACCGTCAGCGAGCGCATGTATTGGGCCAGCAGAACATTGATGTCGCGTGCAATATCTTCGATCAGCGTGCGGGGCGGCCCTTCCTCAACGAGATCGAGCAAGGCGTCCCACATGGCGCGCCCGTCCTTTAAGAAGAAGAAACTGAGGATGGGAACGATGACGATGTAGACGAGATCGCCGGCGACCGATAGCGCTTGCAAACCGACACGAGGCAGGAACGCCGCGATGTCGCCAGAATGCTGGCGGACTTGCGATTGGAGGTAGTCGATGGTGCGGTCAACGAAGGGCTGATCCGTGGTGGCAGCGGGCGCGGGCCCGGAAGTTTGACTGAATCTGGTGGCCAGGTTCTTGGCCTCCTCCGCGATGCGCGAGCCGAGTCCCACGGCTCCGAAAACCAAGGCACCGATCACGATGAGATAGGCGATTATGAGGGCCGGCGTCCGCGTGCGGCTGGCGGGCAGGATGCGATCGAGCAGGTCCACGAGCGGCGAAAGCAGATAGGCCAAGAGCAGCGCGACGATGAATATGAACAGTGTCTTGCGGGTGATATAGATCACCGCGACGAGGAGCAGGATGGCGACCGCTGTCCAAGTGTAGCTAGCTGCGCGCCGGTCGATGCCGAGCATGGCCCCATCATAAGAAAGGCAAAAGGCAAAAGGCAAAAGAGGGAAGGCAAAAGTGGGTTAGCCGGCGAGTAGGTCTACCAGCGCGCGGACTTGGGCGGGCTCTACTGGTTCGTGGATCTGGGCGTTGCGGCGGGCGGCGCGGCCTACGTGGAACTCGCGGATGTTGGTCGTCTGGAGGAGTTGCTGGATTGTCTGGCGATCCAATCCTCCGCCTACTAGGATTTGGATCTCGGGGGCGGCCATCTGGGCGAGGTGGACAAGATTTGCGCCGGCACCGCTGGTCAGGATGCGGTCGAACTGGGGCATGGTTTTCAGGGCGGCGATGGCGCTGGACGGGTCTGGCAATTCTTCGAAGGCGCGATGGAATGTCGCTCTCACGTCCGGCGCGTGGCGCAGAATACGCTCCATGAGAGGGAGATCGAGAGTACGGCCTCGCAGAAACCCGAGAACCAAGCCGTCCACACCGATCGCGGCAAATTCGGCTGCGGCGCGGCAGAGACTCTCAATCTCCGGTTCGCCCGATGTCTCGTAGCCCGCGTTTTCGCGCAGCATGACGCGCACTGGAATCGAAACAGCGGCGACGATTTCACGCACGAGCGAAATTGGGGGTGTGAGGCCGCCGACATCGAGCGATCGAACGACCTCGAGCCGGCCGGCGCCACCCTGCTCCGCGGCGCGGGCGTCTTCGACGGAGCAGGCGATCACTTCAAGCAGGCGCATGTGCTTCCGATGCGCTACCGTCCAGCTTCTCCACGCGAACCTTGGCGATGCGGTTGCGCTCCATCTCGAGCACAGTATAACGCCGGCCATCGTGCTCGACGCTCTGCCCGACGGTGGGAATGTTACCGAGCCGCATCAATAGGAAGCCCGCGAGGGTTTCGAATCCGCCGTCGCCGGGCAATGCGATGCCATACTGCGTTTCGAGATCGCGGATCTTGGTTGTGCCCTCGAGTTCCAGCTCTTCCCCTTCCGCGGGAGCCGGAGCGCTTTTCTCGTCGTACTCATCGGCAATCTCGCCCACGATCTGCTCGAGCACGTCCTCAACCGTGACCAGGCCCACGATGGTTCCAAATTCATCCACGACCATGGCCATGTGCGAACGGCCCTGTTGGAATTCCGCCAGCATCTGCGAAACCGGCTTGGTCTCCGGCACGACCAGGTGCTTGCGCATCAGGCGCCGCACGCGGAACACGCGTGGTGGACGCCCGAGACGAATGGCGGCGCGGCGCTCTTCCCAGACCGGCAGCAGGTCCTTGTAATGCAGAATGCCGATGATCTGTTCGGGCTGGTCCTGATAGACCGGAAGGCGTGAGTGCTGCTGCTCGATCATGGTTGCGAGCACCTGGTCGAGTGCGGCGTCGGCTGGAATGGAGGCAATATCATTGCGAGGGACCATGATTTCGCGCACCGAAATATTTTCCAGATCGAGCACATTATGGATCAAATCCTCTTGCAATTCCGGCAGATGGCCGAGGCCGCGGCTGGAACTGACGATCAATTTCAGCTCCTCGGCCGAGTGGCCGCCACCGCGCCGGCCCGCGCTCGCGCCAAGAGCACGCGTGAATGCAGCACTCGATTTCTCGATCGCCCAAACGAACGGCTCCGAGATGCGGTAGAAGATCAACAGCGCCGGGGCTACCAGGACAGACAGCCGGTCGGCGCGCTCGATGGCAAGATTCTTAGGTCCCACCTCCCCAATGACGACGTGAAAATAAGTCATCACCAGAAACGCGAGGGCAAAGCTCACGGCGTGTAAAGCCCTTGCTGTGAACGGGGTGATGACCGGCTGGAGCACCGTCACGATGAGAGAGTAGAGCGTATCCTGACCCGCCCAACCCAATCCGAGACTGGCCAGGGTCACGCCGATCTGCGTGACCGACAGCAACCGCTCAGGGTTGGACAGCAGATTCAAAGCGGCTTGTGCGCCCGCGTGGCCTTCCTCCGCGAGTTGCCTGAGCCGGGATTCGCGCACGGAAACCAGGGCGACTTCCGCGGCGGCAAAAAACGCATTCACCGCGAGAATCAGCAAAAGCAGAAGAATGCGAAATCCGTAGTGCTCGCTCATCAGGCCATGCAGATTCGCACGCGCACACGAATCAGCTTCTCAAATATATCAGCAGGGCGGCGCGGGCCTTGGGGGTTGCGTGAAAAGCAAAAGGCCCAGCCTTCCCGTACCGAGCAGGAAGACCGGGCCCACGAAAGATACGATGCTGCCGTTTATCGACCGGTGCCTTGTCTGTTGCGACGGCGCAACAAGAGGCTTACACCCAACAAGGCGGTGCCCATGAGCACCACGGAGCCCGGCTCAGGAACCGGCGGTGGGTCCGTCGGGTTACCGAAAAAGGCGAAGTGCGAACCATAAGTATCGCTTGTTCCACCTTGGCCTACCTGCGAATAGTACGTGTCGCCAAGCCAGCCTCCGTTGGTGTTGGCTACCAAACCGAACGCTCCATCCGGAGTGAAGGAGAATGTACCGGTTTCGTTACCCCCGGTGCCATTGATCCAGTTGATCGTGCCCGGGTCGCTCAGCAAATACCAGCCCACCACGTCGCTCCACGCTGCAACATGGAAGGAGACGATTGAGCTAACCTCTCCGGTGACGGTGAAGTAAACCGAATTTACCGGACCACCGGTCGCCGTCGCCAGGTATTCAGCACTTGTGTCCAGACCCGACCCGCAGTTGCCGCCGCCGTAAATGCAATAGCCGACGTTGTAGGCTGGGCCATCCCAGGACGAACTATTCCAAAACGGATCCCCGCTGGTGCCGAGAGTCGGCTCGTTAGACCAAACACCACCGGACTGCTCCAGCGTGAGGCCAGTCCCAGTGAGGGAAAGCACCAGGTCGTTATAGTCGTAGTCCCCGCCAACCATGTCCTCGACACCAACGTAGTACGTTACACTGTCCGCCCAGGTTGGAGCCGCCAACGCGAGCACTACTCCCAACAACAGCCACCTGCTGTTCATCCTTGTCATGATTCCCTTGGGTCCCCCCTGGAGTCGCCCCCGTACGCACTTCCGCCTGGCACACCTGCCCTTTATTCTTAGAATTCTTGTTAAGGCAGTTCTCCGGGGACATACACGCACGTGACGGCCCAGAACTGTTTCAGCTTTGATTTCATAATGTTACAGACGTGTTTCGGAATGGTTCGGTGGTATCCTTTCCGCAGTTTTAGGATTAAAGGAAACTTCGTTGCCACGGCTGCTGTTGGTTGAGTGTGGATGACGGTCCGACTTACGAGTTATGCCGGTTCGCACATTAGGCTACGTGCATAATGACTTTTCATTAGGGCCGTTCGGTACAATTCTTCAGTGCGATTGAATCAGTTCTTCAAGTACCTCAACCGTGCGATCGCGGTTTTGGTGATTCTCGCAGCCTTCGGTGTCTGGTGGGTTGCGTGGCGGCCGCTGCCGCAGACGTCGGGAAGCATCTCCGTTGGAGTTGCGCAGAAGGTTACGGTTTCCTTCGATCGCCTGGGAGAGCCGCACGTAGGAGCCGCCAACCAGGATGATCTGCTGTTCGCGCAAGGCTATCTGACGGCACAGGAACGCATGTGGCAGATGGACGCGCTCCGCCGGCTGGCCGGTGGCGATCTCTGCGAGATCGTGGGCGCAGTGGCGCTGGAATCGGACCAGGAAGTGCGGCGCCTGCGGATGCGACGCATCGCTGAAGAGGCGGCAGTGTCGATGCCGGCCGGCGATCGTGCGGAGTTCGCCGCGTACGCGCGCGGGGTAAATGCATACCTGGATTCACACCGTGGGCGGCTGCCGCTTGAATTCACGCTGCTGGGGTACGATCCACGGCCTTGGAGCATTGTCGACAGCATCCTCATCGGTTTGCACATGTTCCGCGACCTGACCACGTCTTATCCGGACGATCTGCTGAAGCAACGGATGCTGGCGGGAGGAGATCGCGCCAAGGTGGACTTTCTGTTCCCGGTGCGAACGGGCCGCGAAATGCCTCCGGGAGTTCTGCTGCCGATGGGCAACGAAGCGCAGCCGGGGTCGAATGCGTGGGCAGTGGCAGGTACGCATACAGCGTCGGGGAAACCGCTGGTCTCGAACGATATGCACCTGGAATTTTCCATACCGGGCATCTGGTACCTAGTGCACCTGCAATCGCCGGGTCTGAACGTCGCGGGTGTTTCGCTGCCGGGTGTGCCGGGCGTCATCGTGGGGCACAACGAGCGCATCGCGTGGGGTGTCACGAACATGCACTACGACGTGCAGGATCTTTACATCGAAAAGGTCGACGACCGCACGGGACGCTACGAATACCGGGGCCAAGTTCTGCAAGCCCGTGCGGAACGCGAAATCATCCGGATCAAGAACGACCGGCCGCTGGAACTGCTGAACTGGGTGACAGTGCATGGTCCGGTGCGGCCCGAGGGCAAGCTGCGGCTGGCGCTGCGCTGGGTGGCGGCAGATCCCGGCGCGTTTCAATTCCCGTTCCTGGAACTCAACCGGGCGCGCAATTGGGGGGAGTTCACCAAGGCCATTTCCCGCTTCCCCGGACCCGCCCAGAACTTCGTGTACGGTGACGTGGACGGCAACATCGGCTATCACGCAACGGGCAAGCTGCCGATCCGTAAAGGCTACGCCGGCGACACACCAGTGGACGGCGCCTCCGGCAATTTCGAATGGCAGGGTTTTATTCCATTCGACCAGTTACCCACGTCGTTCAATCCTCCGGACGGCTTGATCGTCACGGCGAACCAGAACCCGTTCCCGCCCGACTATCCTTACGAAGTGAACGGGATCTTTGCGCCACAATACCGCTCGAACCAGATCCGCGACATGCTGACGGGGAGGAGCGGACTGCGGCCCGAAGACACACTGGCCGTGCAGAAGGACGTGTACTCGAGTTTCAACCGTTACCTTGCGAGGGCGTTGGTAGCGGCACACCGCCGGCGTGGCGGGCACGCGGACCTGGCGGAGGCTGTTGCTCTGCTGCGCGCATGGGACGGCCAGATGGATAAAGGCCGGCCCGAGCCGCTAATTCTTTCGCTGACATTCCAGCATTTCCGGAGGGCAGTGGCGGAACGGGCGACACCTGGCGAGGGCACGGTCTATGAAATCCAGATTGCGCCGGCGGTGATCGAGAACCTGTTGCGTGCGCGGCCAAGCGGCTGGTTTGGGGATTACGACAGCGCTCTCATGCAGAGTTTTTCCGACGCTATGGATGAGGGCCGCCGCATGCAGGGAACGGACGTGAAGAAGTGGGCGTACGGAGCGTACCTGGAACTGACCATTGCGCATCCGATTGGGCATCGGCTGCCGCTGGTCGCCAAGTACTTCGACGTGGGGCCGGTTTGGATGAGCGGGTCCTCGACGTCGGTGAAGCAGACGACGCGGCGCCTCGGACCTTCCATGCGCATGAACGCAGACCTGGGCGATTGGGATCGCTCGCTTATGAATCTGCCTATCGGTGAATCCGGACACGTGCTCTCGCGCCATTACAAAGACCAGTGGGATGCGTATTACAACGGCACGAGTTTTCCGATGCAGTTCCGGAACGTGGAGGCGAAGAGCGTGCTGGAGTTTGTGCCGGAAGCGGAAAAGTAGCTGGCGCGATTCAGCTTGCGCAAATCCGGGCCAGCGTCACGCTTCGGTGTAGAGGCCCATGCGGCGCTTCACGAGATCGACGGTGGAATTGGCAATGGGGGCGACGCGTTCGGCGCCTTCGCGCAGCACGCGCGCTACGTAGCCGGGTTCGGACGTAATCTCGCGATAGCGCTTCTGAAAGGGCTCGAGATGCGAGATGACCATCTCGGCCACCTGCTTCTTCAAATCGCCGTAGCGCATGCCGGCGAAGTGGGTGCGGATTTGGCCGTTGGTCCAGCCGCTGAAGGCCTGGAAGACGGCGAGCAGATTTTCAACACCAGCGCCAAGCGAGGCGAAGTCCACGGCGGGATTGGAATCGGTAGTGGCGCGCATGATGGTTTTGCGGATGCGATCGGGCGGATCAAGCAGCGCGACGGCATGGCCCGCGCCGGCGGCGGACTTGCTCATCTTGGTTGTGGGATCGTCGAGTCCCATGATGCGCGCACCAACCGCGGGCATGTTGGTCTGGGGCATGACGAACGTTTCGCCGTACAGCGAATTGAAGCGCTGGGCGATGTCGCGCGAGAGCTCGAGGTGCTGGGCCTGGTCCTCACCGACGGGGACCATGGCGGCCTGATAGAGCAGAATGTCGGCGGCCATCAGGACGGGATACTGGAGCAGACCGTCGCCAGTGGTCTGCTGCGCTGCTGTCTTGGCTTTGTACTGCGTCATGCGCTCCAGCCAGCCCACGGGCGTGACGCAAGTGAGCATCCAGGCGAGTTCCGCGTGAGCGGGCACGGCAGACTGCACCATAATGCTCGAGTGCTTGGGATCGATGCCGGCGGCGAGAAACAGCGCGGCGATCTCTTCGATCTTGGCGCGGAGCTCGGCAGGCGGCTGGTAGACCGTGACGGCGTGAAGGTCCACGATGCAGAAGATGCTCTCGTAGTCGTATTGGATCTTGACCCAGTTACAGAGCGCACCGAGGTAATTGCCGATGTGCAGGTTGCCGGACGGCTGGATGCCCGAGAATATGCGTGCTTTCATGTGGTGGAATAGGCTTTCCTGCTAGTCCGCGGCGGACGGCAGAACTCTTATCGTAAGCGATGGCGCATTCTCAAACCAACTTCGAAGTGCAGATCGAGAAACTGGTGTACGGCGGCGACGGCCTGGCGCGGCTGAATGGGCAGGTTGTGCTGGTGCCTTTTGTGCTGCCGGGAGAGCGCGCCACGGTGGAGGCGGTGGAGCGGAAGCCGGGCCTGGTGCGGTCAAAACTGGTGGAGCTGCACGAAGCGTCAGGCGACCGGGTCGTGGCGCCGTGCCCTTACTTCGGGCGATGCGGAGGTTGTCACTATCAGCATGCCAACTACGAAACGCAACTCGGGCTGAAGCGTGGCATCCTGGCGGAGACGCTGCGGCGTGTGGGCAAGATCGAGCCACCGGATGAGATTTCCGTTATCGCGGCGGAGGCCTGGAACTATCGCAATCGAGCGCAGTTTCACGTGCGGGGCACGGAGCTGGGATATCTGGAAGCGCGCTCGAACCGGTTCTGCGCGATCGGCGAGTGCCCGATCAGCTCGCCACGCATCAACCAGGTGGTTACGGCGTTGCGGCAGATGCTGCGCGATGTGCGCTGGCCGCGGTTTGTGCAATCGATCGAAGTTTTCACAAACGAAGATCAGGTGCAACTGAACGTACTCGAAAGCGAGCGGCCGGTAGCGCGCCGCTTCTTCGACTGGTGCGCAGAGAAGCTGCCAGGGTACGTGCCGGGGCCGCTGGACTACGGGGCGGCGGGTACGAGCTATCAGGTGAGCGGCGGATCTTTCTTTCAAGTGAACCGGTTTCTGATCGACCAGATGGTGGAGCGAGCGCTGCCAGAGGCGGTGGGGGAGTCGGCGCTGGATCTCTTCGCGGGAGTGGGGTTGTTCTCAGTTCCGTTGGCGAGGCGCTTCGCGAAAGTGACGGCCGTGGAATCGGGCGTGGGCGCGTTGCGCGACTTGCGATTCAACGCGGAGCACGCAGGTGTCGCGGTCGACGCGCATCAGAGCAGTGTGGAGCAGTTTCTGGCACGCGTGACGTCGGCACCGGATTTTGTGCTGGCCGATCCACCACGCGCAGGTCTCGGGAAGAACGCAGTTCGAGAGTTGGTACGGTTAAGCCCGGCGCGGATTGCGCTGGTGGCGTGTGATCCGGCAACGCTGGCGCGCGATTTAACGGGACTTGTAGCCGGCGGTTACCGGCTAGCGAAGCTCACCATGATCGACTTGTTTCCGCAGACGTTTCACATTGAGGCGATCGCCGATTTGACGAGGTAAGGCTGGAGCTTGTAGAGCATCAAATATACGACGACGCCGGTGACGCTGACGTAGAGCCAGATGGGGAAGGTCCAGCGGGCGATGGCGCGGTGCCGGTCGAAGCGGGAGGAGAGACCGCGGCTTAGCGTAATGATGGCGAGCGGCGGGACAGAGGCCGCGAGCACCGTGTGGGTTGCCAGGATGCTGAGGTAGATGGTGCGAACCACACCGGGATGCCGAAATGGCACCGAGCCGACATTCGCGTGGTAGATGAGGTAGCAGGTGAGGAAAACGCAGGACGTGACAAAGGCCGCGATCATCACGCGTTTGTGATTCTGCACTTTCCGGCGGCGAATGAGAAGGTAGCCCCACACTAGGAGAATCGCAGCACTACCGTTCAGGAAAGCGTTGACAGCGGGCAGATCGTGGATCGAGATCATGAACGCTCCCGCTCCAGCCGGCGGATGTCCACGATCAGGGCCGGCGTCGGATCATTCTGGGCGGCGCCATAGTAGCCGCGGATTCTGCCTTGGCGGTCGACCAGAACGAAGCGCGTACTGTGCTCGAGCGAGTCATCCACGTTGCCAAGCATGAAGGAGCGGCGGTCGAGAGCGTCGAGTGTCTTCTGATCTCCAGTGAGGAAAAACCAGCGGTCTGGCTCAGCGTGAAACTGCCTAGCATAGGCGGCAAGCACCAACGGCGTGTCGCGCTGCGGATCGACCGTGAAGGAAACCAGCCGCACGTCCTGAAATTCCGCTACCGCGGACTGCAAGCGGCGCATCTGTGCGCTCATCCTGGGGCAGGAACTGGTGCAGTGGGTAAAGATGAAATCGGCAATCCAGATTTTGCCGTCGAGCGAATTACGGTCAAACGGCTCGCCGGTTTGTGAGGTGAGATGGAAATCCGGGACGTGGCCGTAGACCGGCAACGGGGCCTGGCGGGAACACCCCACGCTCGCGGCACAAACAGCAAAAGCGCAAATGAGCGGAGCTTTCAAACCGAAATCACAGGCCGGGCCTGTCGAGCAGCATTATGCCATACAGCACGGGAAGATAAACAACAGAAGCGAGCAGGACACCCCGGGCACGCAGCAATGAGCGCTCGGTGGCGACGCGAACACCCGAATAGAGGAACCAGATGCCAAGTGCGAGCGCACCCAGCAAGTAGAGCTTTCCAGACATGCCCACCAGTCCCGGCGCAAGACTCACGGGGATCAACAAAGATGCACAGAGCACAATCTGGCGGGCCGTGGAGTGCCCATCGGGCTCGACCACGGGCAGCATACGGATACCCGCGCGCGCGTAGTCGTCGCGGTACATCCAGGCAATGGCGTAGAAGTGCGGAAACTGCCAGAGAAACAGAATCGCCGAAAGCACCCAGGCTTGAGGCGTGAGTGTACCGGCGGCCGCAGCGAAGCCAATCAAGGGAGGCATGGCACCGGGAAAAGCACCGACCGAGGTGGAAAGCCACGTGCGCTGTTTCAGCGGCGTGTAGACGAACAGGTAGCTGACCAGGGTGGCCCCCCCGAGCACAGCGGAAAACATGTTGACAAAAGAGGCGAGCTCGGCAAAACCAACGACAGCTAAACCAATGCCGAACGCAAGCGCGCGATTCGCATCGAGGCGGCCGGCGGGAAGCGGGCGATCGGACGTGCGACGCATCTTGGCGTCGGCCTCGCGCTCATACCACTGGTTGAGCGCGGCGGTGCCGGAGGCGATGAGTCCGGTGCCGATGATGGTGTGGAGCAAGGCCCACCAGTGGATCTGCCAGAGAGACAGACCCCGCAGACCGAAGAAATAACCCACACCAGTGCTCATCAGAATGAGCCAGGTGATGCGTGGCTTGGTGAGGCTAATGTAATCTCTCATGCGGAAGGGACCGCCACACCTTCCGTCTGCATCTCGGCGAGCGGGCGCCGCACATGGCGAAATACTTGAATGGCGAGCAGCACGCTCGAAGCCATTGTCAAGGCACCGACTGCCACATGCGCGACCGTAAAACCCACCATGACCGGCATTGGTTGGGGGGCATCGGCTGTGGCAATGCGGCTCATGTAAGCCGCGATGCCGAGGAAAACCTGGAAAAATGTGACCGACAATAGTGCCAGCGCGGAGCCGCGCAATGCAGGGTGATCCGCGTGGCGCATTAAAATGCGCACAGTTATCCAGAGTACCATGCCGGTGGCAAGCAGTGCTCCGATGACGTGCGGCAGAATGCCGACGGCCTGATGGCGCGCGGAAGCTCCCAGGGCAAGTTGCAGAAACACACATGCCGGCGCGGCCAGCGCAAGCCAGTGCAAGGGCGGCACACCGGTGTCATCGACAATCTGCGCACCGCGCCGCCAACTTTCCGAAGTGAAGAGAGCGATGGCCACCGTGGTGGAGAAAAACAGTTGCGCGAGACAAGCGTGCCCAATGCTGACCGGCTTGGGCAACAGAAAGATCACGGTCATTCCACCCAGCACGCCTTGCACGACGACGGCGGCGAGGGAGATCCAGCCGAGGTTTCTCAGCCAGCGGCGGCGCTCGGCGCGCAGGAGCCAGATGACCATCCCAATGGTGAGAAGGCCGACCGTCGTAGCCACCATGCGGTGGCCGTGCTCATAAAAAATGTTGCCCTCCATAGTGGGCATCAGTTTGCCGTAGGAGAGCGGCCAATCGGGGACCGAGAGGCCCGCGTCGTTACTGGTGACGAGGCCTCCGGCCACTGCGAGAAACAGCGTACAGAAAGACCAGAGCACCGCATAGCGGTGCAGCCAAACATTGTTCATGCCGTGTTCAATTATCCCTTGAAATCGAAATCCTGCGACTTGCTTTCCTTGGCGCCGACGGTGATCTCGATGTCCTTCGTTCCGAACTTCTCATGCCAGGCTTCGATCGTGTACTTTCCGGGCGGCAGCCCTTTGATGGTGAACGTGCCATCGTCGCCCGTCACCGCGAAGAAGGGGTGATTGACCACGCCGATATAGGAACGCATCCACGGATGCACGTTGCACTTCACCGGAATCATGACCTCTTCACGCGCGAACTTCTTCAGTTTGGGATCGCCATTGGGCGGCTGCGATTCATTCCACTCCTGGTTGACTTTGGGGAGAGGATGAATGTTGTGATTCGTCGGATCGTCGTTAACGATTTTGATGTCCTGATTCGCCATCACGCCGATCACGTGCGGCCCGTACATGCAGCCCTTCTGCGCGATTTCCACGGGCGTGCTGGGGATAGGCCACTGGCGGTCAGGCACGCCTGCCTTGATCCAAACGAAGACGTTCCTCAGGGTACCGTTTCCGTTCACCACTACTTCCTCAGACTTTGGCGGCGCGCCGGCGTGGGCACGTGCACAGGCGGGATTGGCCGACATGTCGATCGTCCTCATCACCGGCTTATCACCCGAGAAACTCACCTTGCCCGTAATAGTGGCGGCGTTGGCTTCGTCGATCGGAGCGGCCGCGGGTGCAGCAGCCTCCTCTTTCGGCGTCTCCGGGGCCTTGTTTCCGCCGCAGCCAACCACAAAAAGTGCGGATGCGGCAATCAGACTCACAAAAATGCTTTTCATTTCAGCTAGCGTCTCCTCTTCTATCCGAAATTTTCAACGTCCGGCCCCCGCGCCGGCGCTGGCGCGCAGGCGGTTCAGCTCGTCCGGAGTGAACTGGAACATGTAACGCACCAGAAGATCGGCATGATCCCTGGCGTAGGTTTGGAAGCTGGGCGGCGTGGGCCCGGCAAAGACCCAACGTTCGCCGTCCCGCCGGAACAGGCCCGACGGCATGGCCGTGCCGGGCGCCATCATCTCCGGATGGACGATCCAGCGCTCGGTCCAACCGGGCTTCAGCCGTTCTCTGGCAATCAGAAAACTCGGAGCCGTGGCGCGCGCATCATGTTTCGGATCGCCCGTCATATGGCACTTCAGGCAGGGCGCGCCTTCGCTCGAAAATAACTGCCGCGCCATGGTACGCTCCTGATCGCTCACCATCTCCATTTTTGGGGCGATATAGGGCTGCGCTTGGGCCGACAGGGCCGCAAAGAAGCGCACCAGTTTCTGGATCTCCCCATTGGAGAAATAGAAAGTTGGCATGCGGGCTTTGAGATATTGTCGCACGCCATCACGGTTGGTATCGGTGTCGCTCAACGACGGGTTGGCCAGGAAACGCATCAGCCATTGCGGATTGACGCGGGCGCCTTCGCCGATGAGGCTGGGCGGCTTCTGGTCTTTCCAATCGGGATCCTGATAGCGCGCGAGTTGCATGAAGACCGTATTCTGCCCGATGTGCACCTGATGGCAGCCCATGCAGTTGTATTTGCGGACAACCCACCAGCCGTCGATGATGTCCTGGCGCTGATCGGCGGGCTCGTAGTGGTAACGCTCCGGCATGGTGGATTCCACCGATCCGAGCAGGAACGTCGCGACCTGGTCGATCTCGGGCTTCGACAAGTTGAAATTCGGCATTTTCAGCCGGTCGAGTTTGTTGGGCTTCTCCTTGCCCTGATCGTAGACCGCCGGATTCTGCAACTTATGCTCGAAGAAGCCCTTGTGCGTGTACCAGTTTTCGCGCTCCGCTTCGTGCCCGAGCAACGCGAAATCCAGACGTTCCAGTGGTTTTGAGCCTTCCTTCGTCAGCTCGGTTCCGATGCGCTGTTCTTCTTCGAGGCCGGCGATCTCGTGGCAGCCGGCGCAACCGTAATAGCGCACAAGGAACTGGCCGCGCGTCTTGAGCTTGGGATCGTCCAAATAATCCGACGCCGCATACGTAACGCCGTCGTGCTTGCGCGTCATCAGATAGCTCGCGATGTCGCGCGCTTCATCGATGGTCAGCCGCAGGCTCGGCATCGGCGTCATCTGTTCGACTTGCAGCTCATGACCGTCGTTGGGGCACTTGTCATGATCCATGTCGAAGACGAACGGGAGGCCTTTTTTCTTGTAATCTTCGGCCGTCAGATCGCGCTTCTCGAACGGGCAATACGGCAGCGTGCGCTCGCGCGGGTTATGAATCCAACGGACGATGTAATCGTAGTTGTCCTTTTCACCGACGCGGCTTAAATTGGCGGCGAAGTCACCGCCCTGCTTTTCGCTGCCTTCTCCAATTGAGTGGCAGGCCATGCAACCGCGGGTCTCGAAGGCTTCTTTGCCCTTGGCCGGATCGCCCTTGGCTTGTGAAGGCAAACTGCCGGTCACACCCGATTGCCAGATGAACGCGCCGATCGCTTGGATTTCTTCCTGATCCAGCCGGAAGGTGGGCATCTTGGTCCCGGGCCGCCACTTGTGCGGGTCCTCCAGCCACACAGGAATCCACTCTTTGTGCATCTTCATGCGGACTTCCTTGAGGCTTGGCCCAACCTTCTTGACCTCGCGGATGAGGTCGCTCGACCGGATGTCGGCCTGCTCGATTTTGGCGTCGAGACCGGTAATGCGCACTTTCAGGTCGCTCGCGTGCTGATAGAGCTGCTGCGCTTCGTCGTTGTTGCGCGTACGGTCGGCCTTATCGGTCGTGAACCCGATCTCCCGCGTCCACTCGGCTTTCTGCTGCTCGAGCTGGCGAATCTGCTGCGTAACCGCCGTCATCTCGTCGGGCTCGCGATCGAAACCCTCGTAGCGATGGCAGCTCATACACCCGCGCCGGCGGAACGTCTCGCGGCCCGCGTTCAACGTATCGGCCATCTCAGTGACGATCTCTTTCACATGACACTGCTGACAGCCCGCTTCGAAATTCTCGCGATAGTGCATGGGCCACAACCAGAACTTGTGGCGTCCATGCGCCTTCACCACGCTATCCACGGCCGCGCCGTTGCCGCCGTGGCAGGGAGTGCAGCCGAACTTTTCGGGATCGTGAATCTTGAGCAATTCGCGGTTGGGATGGCTGACAAAGACCTCGCCGCCGATGTCCGCTTTCGTGAGAGTAACGGGTTCACGGGTGCCCAAGTGACATGACTCGCAGCGATCCACCAGATCAACATCTTTCACGTGAATCTGGCGGATGTGGACGTCGAAATCCTGCATCTTCGTGACGAGGCCGGCAAGTGTGTCGGCGCTGACGTCAGCGATGCGATCGGAGACGTACTTGTCGCGCTGGGCGCGCAACTCTGTAGCGGGTTTCAGCAGTTCCACGCGCTGCTGCAACACCTGGGCCTTTTGAGCCTTCCAGGCTTGCAGTGTGTCGTCCATCTGCTTGAAGTCCATGGGCACCGACTCGATGGAGCCGTCCGGCTTGGGAAGCTTGACGGTGTGCGTTTCCTTTTTCAGCTCCTCGATTTCCTGGCGCTTGGAGTTTTTGGAACTTTCGCTATTGGTAGTTTCGATCTGATAAGTCAGAGCGCCGATGTGGCCGCGCACTTCCTGAAACGGGTCGTTGAGCGCCAGAATGCGCGGCACCAACTCCTGGCTGACTTTGCGGTCGATCTCACCAACTTGCGCGGCTACAGCCTTCTCCGCGGCCTGCATGTCGCGATCGAGCTTCTGATAGTCCGCCGAGGCTTTAATCTCTTTTTCAAAGCGCGCTTCATTCGGGCGCACGCGGCGGAGGTATCGCGTGTAGACCTTGGCGAAGTCGCCTTGATAACCCTTCCACGGACGGATGCCATAGACCTCATCCCACAACGCCCATCCGAGAGAAAGCAGCAGCAGCGCCGACCAGATGAACAGGGGTCTGCTCAGTGACGAATGGACTACCGGATCCTTGTCTTGTTCTTGGTCGCTCATACGTTAAACCAGGGCGTCACCCAGACATACTTAATGCGGAACAGGAGCCTCGCAAGAATCTTGATGGGAAGCGCCAGCATGATGATGAGAAAGGTCTGCATCACGACGTACTGCAACAGGCTCATGCGCTTGAAAATTTTCTGATTAAATGGCTGTTCCTTGATCAGCTTCCATTTGCCAATCACCAGGCTCCGGCCGGCAATCAGTTTATGAATGAACCACCCCGCAACCGCCGCGTAGAGCCCGCAGACGACGGCTCCGAAGAAGATCTTTGCGATCCGCCCTTTGACGCCGAAGATATCGGGCAGATCGCGGTTCACCGCAAACTCCAGCCGGTTGTGGTCCCACGTCGTGCCTGGCCAGAACCACATCCAGCCCGGGCCGCGAATCAGTGTACCAATCACGATCATCGTCACCCACAACACGATGAAGCCGAAGATGAACGTCATGATGGCGCTTTTCCGCTGCTTGAAGGTGTAGTAGCCGTTGCCCAGCGGGTTGGCGTCGATATAGGGAATCGCCATCAGGCCAACGATGATCAATGACGGCATCACCACACCGGCGATCCAAGGATCGAAGTAAACCAGCATTTCCTGCAACCCAAGGAAGTACCAGGGGGCCTTGGACGGGTTCATCGTGAGCGTCGGGTTGGAAGGCTCTTCGAGCGGCGCGTTCAGAGTAATCGACCACACCATGAGGATCAACGTCACGATGATGGCGGCGAGAAACTCGATGCGCAGCAGGTAGGGCCAGACGTGAACTTCCTTGGCCCAGCCGGGCTTCCACGGCTGCGTTTTGCGATGGTGGGTCTTGGCGAGCGCGGGGTTGGCTTCGAGTTGCGCAATCAGTTTATCGTTGGCAAATGCCTGCCGCAGCGCGTACCACGTATAAAACGGCACCACGATCATTAACAGCACGATGGGCACGTTGTCCGGAAGGCTGATGATGGTCCAGAGCTGGTGTAGATCCATTGCGATCTCCCGTTAGATCTTTTTCGGTTCCTTCATCTCGGTTTCCAGCTGAACAGGCGCTGGCCCGGAGATGCCGCCGTCTTTGCGCACGCGCCAGAAGTGCACCACCATAAACGCGGACGCGATGATCGGAATGGCCACGCAGTGCCAGATGTAGGCGCGCAAGAGTGCGTTCGAGTCCACAATGGAGCCGCCCAGCAATCCAAAGCGCACGTCGTTGAAAGGCGTCATGCCAAGCTGGTGTCCGAAGGGACCGTCGTGGCCGAGCAGCGGCGTTGCACGCGCCATGTTGGTTCCAACCGTGACGGCCCAGAAACCGAGCTGATCGTCCGGCAGCAAGTATCCGGTGAAGCTGAGCAGCAGCGTCAGCACCAGCAGAATGACCCCGACCACCCAGTTGAACTCGCGCGGCTTCTTGTATGACCCCGTGAGAAACACGCGGAACATGTGCAGCTCGACCATGATCACCATGAGGTGCGCGCCCCAGCGATGCATGTTGCGCAGCAGCTTGCCGAATGGCACGTCGTGCTCGAGATACAGGATGTCGCGGAACGCCACAACCTTCGAGGGGTGGTAATAGAACATCAGCAGTGTTCCGGTGAACACCAGCGTGATGTAGACGTAAAACGTCATACCACCCATGCCCCAGGTGTAGTTGTAGGCTACGGCATCGCGATTGATTTTCGCCGGATGCAGATGCAGGAAGACGTTGGAGAGCACGCCCAGAGCGCGACTTCGCGGCGTCTCATCATGCTTGACACGCAGCACGGATTTCCAGACGTCGGTCTTCTCAGGCTGCTTGAGCGCTTTGATCTCTTCGATGGCTTGCGCTTGCACCGCCTTCGCGCCTTCCACGAGGGTGGCAACCGGGCTCTTTTTCGCGCCGTTATCACCGGCGCCACCAGCTCCGTTACCGCCCGATCCGTTGGTTCCGTTTCCCTCAGCCATGACTTGCCTCCAGATGGCTAGACGTGAATGATCGCGCCGGGATCGTTGAATTCATCGCGCTCTCCTTTGGGCCACCGGTAGAGGTGGCTCAGGTCGACTTCAATTTGCCCCTCGGGTGTTAATTCGACGTGCGCACGGTCCATGGGGCGGGGCGCGGGGCCCTCAAAGTTGATGCCTTCCGGGTCGTAGCCCGAACCGTGGCAAGGGCATTTGAACTTGTTCTCGCTGGGTTTCCAATCCGGCGTGCAGCCCAAATGGGTGCAGATGGCCGAGATCACAAAAATGCCCTCGGTATTGCGCACCACCCAAATGCGATGCGCGTTCTGGAACTTCGTATCGACCCCGAAGCCGAAATCCGACGGGTAGCCGATCAGAAACTTGGTCTTGGGTTCGTAGAGCACCCGCGGAAAGAAGAACCGCAGGAACATCAAAAAATTGACTCCGAGGAAACCCAGGATCCCCGCCATGACGAAGCGCCGGCGGCGCGCGCTCACGCGCTGCGGATCGGAATCGTTAGTGGTGAAAATCTTCTTGAGCGCGTCTGCCAGGCTAGGTTTGGCTTTAGTTTCCGGCGCTTGCGCGCCGGGAGGAGTCTCGAGGGTAGCCATTTCGTGCCCTTATGACCGGGGGGCGCCCGGTCCCCTTCATCTGGATTTGTAGACAATCCACCGCCAGAGCATAGGGGCTGTTAATCGGCGAGGGCAGCAGGCTCCGTTATGTGGAATATGGAAAGCCTGGTTTAGTAAACCGTACTGCTGTTATGAACAGACGCTTGCGAAAACCTGTTTGCCTGCACTCCTGATCAACCGGTTCAGTCCCCACCTCCCCGGCAGCCTCGTAATTGATTTATACGACTCGATATTTTACACCCCCTGAGCGGATTTGCAAGAGCGGTTGTGAATTTGATTCCACAACGCGGTTGCCGGGAGACAATTGCCGCAGCATCCCCGAGTGCTATTTGACTCGCCCACGGGCCTGTGTTAATCGTAGTGATCTTCAACGGAAACTCGGATGGCAGACGAGCATAACGCCGAGGGATCCACACCGCCACCTGCGCCGGGCGGCGCATCCGAACCTGTGAAGCCGCCGGCGGAAGCACCGAAGGCGGCGGCTCCTAAACCCGTGGCCCATGCGGCGCCGAAGCCACCGGCGCCAATGGCGGCCACGCCATGGGAAGGCGAACTTCCCTCTCAGATCAAAGAGCGCTTCCCGGATGATGTAACCGCGTGCTCGAGTTATCTCGGGCAGAATTTTGTGGCCGCCAAACCGGATGCGGTCATCCCGCTACTGGAATTTTTGAAACTGGAGGCGGATTTCGATTATCTGGTGGATATCACCGCGGTGGATTATCCGAACCGTGCCGAGCGCTTTGAGCTGGTCTACATTCTCTATAGCTTCCCACGCAACGAGCGGGTGCGGGTGAAGACGGCCATCGCAGACGGGGCAGAGCCCCCGACGGCTGTGCATCTGCACACTGGCGCGAACTGGCTGGAGCGCGAAGTCTTCGACATGTTCGGCATCCAGTTCGCGGGCCATCCCGATATGCGCCGCATCCTGCTGCCGGAGGAATGGCAGGGATTCCCGTTGCGGAAAGAAATGTCCATCATTCAGCAGGACGACCGTTGGGTGAGGGAGAACCTGGGGATCGAAAGCGGCCACTAACCCTCCATGCCGGACACCACTTTTCTCGATTCCACCGAACTAGTTCTGAACATGGGGCCGCAACACCCCTCTACGCATGGTGTGCTGCGCGTGATCCTCAAGCTGGATGGCGAAAAGGTAATCGGCACGGAGTGCGTGATCGGGTACCTGCACCGTGGCGTCGAAAAAATTGGCGAGAACCGCACCTACCAGCAATTCGCGCCATACGTGGACCGCATGGACTACGTGGCTTCGGTCTCGAATGGGCTGGGGTATTGCCTTGCGGTTGAGAAGCTGCTGAATATTGAAGCGCCGCCTCGCGCTCAAGTCACCCGCGTGATCCTGACCGAGCTGAACCGGATTGCGAGCCACCTGCTGTGGCTGGGCACGCACGCGCTCGATATCGGCGCCATTACTCCGGTCTTTTATTGCTTCCGCGAACGCGAGGAAGTGCTTAAGATTTTCGAAAATTACTGCGGGGCGCGGCTCACCACGCACGCCTTTCGCATCGGCGGCCTGCAATACGAGCTGTACGACGGCTTCGAGGAACAGGTGAAGGCCTTCTGCGATATGTTCCTCCCAAAGGTGGACGAGTACGAAGAGCTGCTCACCAACAACCGGATTTGGGTGGCGCGCCTTAAAGGTGTGGGCATTCTGTCGGGCGACGAATGCAAGGAGTTCGGGGTGACCGGGCCTGTGCTGCGCGCGGCGGGCGTGAAATGGGATTTGCGCAAGGCACAGCCGTATTCGGGTTACGAACAGTACGATTTCGAAATTCCGACCGGTGAGAACGGCGATACATACGACCGGTACACGGTCCGCATGGAGGAGATGCGCCAGTCAGTGCGAATTATCCGCCAGGCCGTCGAGAAAATTCCTGAGGGGCCCATTGGCAAAACGCCGAAAGTGATCAAGCCGCCGACGGGTGAGGTCTATGTTTCCATAGAGGCGCCGAAGGGCGAGCTGGGATACTTCGTGGTGAGCGATAATTCGACACAGCCATACCGCGTGCGCGTACGGCCGCCCTCGTTCGTGAATTTGCAGGCGCTCGATCGCATGGTGCGCGGCGGCCTGGTGGCGGACGTGGTGGCGATTGTTGGAACATTAGATATCGTGTTGGGTGAAGTGGATCGGTAAGAATCTATGGGAAAGTTTTTGAGAACGATCTTTCTGGTCGATCTGTTTCAGGGCCTCTGGGTCACGTTTCGCAATCAGAATCCCAAGAACATTTACACCGAGCAGTACCCGGC
>Ga0326728_10007317_pt1 | contig 28553 bp, 26 predicted proteins | sample MB3enrmetagenome_FD_207602 | JGI IMG/M metagenome (GOLD analysis project Ga0326728, IMG submission 207602) | Lab enriched peat soil microbial communities from McLean, Ithaca, NY, United States - MB31MN | ecosystem: Environmental > Terrestrial > Soil > Wetlands > Peat | place: USA: New York... | reverse complement strand
GGTGATTTCGCGCGCCGGCGCAACAGCGCTGGCTGAATTGGCCGCTGCCGGCCGAGCTTCATTACTGATCCCTTTCCCGGGCGCCACCGATCAGCACCAGTTGGAAAATGCCTTGACCATGGAAAAGGCGGGGGCGGCGCGCGTTATTGTGCAATCGGATTTGACTCCGTGGCCCCAGGGACCGGAACGGCTGGCCAGGGAAATCCGCGAGTTGATGACCAACCCGGCCACGCTCGAGCGGATGGAAAAGTGCGCGCACCGCCTGGCCCGGCCGGACGCGGCCGCACGGATTGCGGATATGGTGGAGGCGTTGGTGAGGAAATCGTAGGGGCACGCCATGGCATGCCCGTACGTAGGGGCGGCCCTCGTGGCCGCCCTCGGACAACCACGAGGGTTGCCCCTACGACAGGATTTTCGAATTTCGTTTTTCGTTCGTTCTCACAACGGACTACGGACCACTGACCACGGCCAGAAGTCAGGCAAGATTCGCAAGTCTAATGATTCGGTTTTACCGCGCCTTGGAAGTGGCGCAAGGAAACAGAAAGCATGAAAACATCGCTAAAATATTCTCCGCTGTGGCTTCCTTTTGTATATGCAGTGGGGGTGAGTGGCATCGCCCTTCATGGCTGGAGTCAAAGTTCCATTTCTTTGCCACCAGGGTTTCCGGCGTTTCTGGCGTTTCTTCCCATGGCTTTCTTTTTCGCCGCATTGACCACGCAAAGCCACATTTCCAGATTGGAGAGGCGAATTGACAGCTTGGAAAAGCAGGCCGGCCCGAAACCCGATTAGATTTCAAATTAGGACGCTGCCAGTGCTTCAAGGTCTGTATCTGGCGCGAGCGAGTGGCAACTCATGGCTGGTGAAATTGATCGCTTTCGGGGAACGCGTAGGGGCACGCCATGGCGTGCCCGTACGGTCGTGGCGCTCTCGGAGCGCGGAATTGTAGCGTCGATCTCCGATCGACGGCGGCGGTCGGAGACCGCCGCTACAGCAAGAGCGTTGTTCGGGAGGGCTCCCTCATGCTGAGGCTTTTGCGCAAGGTGTTCGGGATAGTCGCTCTCGTGTGGGTCGCGGGGTGGCTCCTCTTACTGGTTAGCTTATTCGTTAACCGCAAGGTAGCAGCCGAGATCCTTTGGGTTTTGTACTTTTACAGCTTTGCGGGGATTCCTGGGAGCCTCATTTGGTGCGTGTTGAAGGTTATCAGCGTGCTCAGCGCACCTCGCGTAGGGCCCCCTACCGTCACAAATTGGTGGCCCCCGAGTCCGATCCCGACTAGCGGAGTTGCGCGACTTGAGACGCCTGTCCCCGTGCCCGAGGCCAAGCCCGCGGAATCCTCGGGAGGCAAGGAAAAGCTGCGGACCTAAAGAGCAGGTCGCGCTACACGTGCTCGCTGAGATTTTCGAGTTTCCAGTTTCCAGTTTCGAGTGACCAAGCATGTTAGGAAAGATTCGCAAGATCCATTTCGTAGGCATTGGCGGCATCGGGATGAGCGGCATCGCCGAAGTCTTGCTGAACCTGGGTTTCGAGGTTTCGGGCTCGGACCTGAAAGCCACCGCGGTTACCGAACGCTTGGCCAGATTGGGCGCGCGGGTGGTTGAGGGCCATGCTGCCGGCAATGTCAGTGAGGCGCAGGTGGTAGTGGTGTCGTCCGCCGTGGCCCCGGACAATCCGGAAATTCAGGAAGCGCACCAGCGGCAGATTCCCGTCATCCCGCGGGCGGAAATGCTGGCGGAATTAATGCGCATGAAGTTTAACGTGGCGGTGGCCGGCGCGCATGGCAAGACCACCGTGACTTCCATGATCTCGGTGATGACGGCGGAGGCGAAGCTTGACCCCACGGCGGTGATTGGCGGGCGGCTTGACGTTTTTGGCTCCAGCGCGCGATTGGGCAAAAGCGATTTGATGGTGGTGGAGGCGGATGAGAGCGACCGCTCGTTCCTCTACCTGCTGCCTTCGATTGCCGTGGTTACGAACATCGACCGTGAACACCTGGACCATTACAAGGACCTCGACGATATTGCCGCGGCGTTCGTTTCTTTTATGAACAAAGTCCCTTTTTACGGCACCGTAGTGGCCTGTTTTGACCCACCCTGGCGCGCGCTGATGGACACTCTGATTCCCCAGTTGCGCCGCCGGGTGGTGACTTATGGAATCGAGCCGGGCGCGGACGTCCAAGGCACGATACGCGAGCTCACTTCCGCCGGCTCGGTGTTTGATGTGGCGGTGAAAGGGAAGGGAATCGGGACCTTTTCCATCCCCGTTCCCGGCCGGCACAACGCGCAGAACGCCTTGGCCGCCGTCAGCGTGGGGTTGGAACTGGATCTTACCGCCGAGCAGATTCGCCACGGCCTGGAGGCTTTCCGCGCCGCCGACCGGCGTTTTCAGATCAAGGCGGAAATGGATGGCATCACCATTGTGGACGACTACGGCCACCACCCCACGGAAATCCGCGCCACGCTGGACGCCGCCCGCTTGCGCGGGGCGAATCGCATCATCGCTATTTTCCAGCCGCACCGCTATACGCGCACCAAGTTCTTGTTGGATGAATTGGCGGGCAGCCTGGCGGGTTGCGACCGCGTCTATGTGCTGGATATTTATGCCGCCAGCGAAAAGCCCATTCCCGGCGTGAGCTCCCAGCGGCTGGTGGAGCGCATGCATGAGTTGGGCGTGAACAATGCGCAATACGCGCCGTCAGGCGAACAGATCGTGGATGAACTCTGCGCCGACGCGCGGCCCGGTGACCTGATCATTACCATCGGGGCCGGAAATGTGTGGAAGATTGGGGAGGCGCTGGCCAAGGAACTGGAAGGGAAATTCAAAAGTCAAAACGCAAAAGTCAAAAGTCAAAAGTAAAGGACACAAGCCGCCACTTTTGACTTTTGCGTTTTGACTTTTGACTTGTCCTGTTTGGCGGGTCGCAAAACTGCTGGGCAGAACGTTGGCCGTTGCCGGTTCTTTACTTTTGACTTTTGCGTTTTGACTTTTGACTTCGTTTTCCCTCTGTCTGGAGATTGATTATGGAAGGTGTTGAAGAAGTGGTGGACCAAGACGAACTACCAATCCCGGAAGACCTGGACCCGCAGGAGGAGTCTCCGTACCTGCGGCGGCAGAAATCGGGTCCGGTGCGGCGCAGCCGAATCTCGCGGCGAGTGCGCGTGGCGCTGTTTATGATCGCCGTGCTCCTGCCCGTGGGCTTTGCGGGCTACGGCCTGGCCACGTTCGCGCTGACCTCTCCCTATTTCGTTCTGACTTCGCCGGACGACATTGTGGTGACGGGAAACCACTTTGTTTCGCGCGAGGAAGTGTTGGGCGCGCTGGGGCTGCCGCTGACGGGGAATCTGAAGACGGGCACCAACGTCTTCCGCATGTCACTGGACGTCCGGCGGCGCGGGGTGGAAACTCTGCCCTGGGTGCGGACGGCGTCGGTAACCCGCATCCTGCCCCACGGGCTGCTGGTGAACATCACCGAACGCATTCCCGTAGCTTATGCGAATGTCGGCGGGCGCGTGAGCCTGGTGGACGACGACGGCATGCTGCTGGAGAAGCCGGACAACGGCATTTTCGATTTCCCGGTGATTTATGGACTGGAAAACCTCTCCAGCCTCGATGAGCGCCGCACGCGTTTGGCTCTTTATCAGGATTTCATGCGGCAGTTGTCAGCGGAAGCTCCGCGCGCGGGGTGGATGATCTCGGAAATTAACCTGGCGGATGCGGAGGACCTTAAAGCCCTGCTGATTTGTGGGCAACAGACCATCCAAGTGCATTTCGGGAAGAAGGATTTTCTCCCCCGATTCCGGAATTTCCTGGTTCTGCTCCCGGAAATTCAGAAAACGAATGATAAACTGGATTCGGTCGATCTGCGTTATCGTAATCAGGTGATCGTCGACCCGCAGGCGCCCCCACCGCCCGCGGAGCCGGCCGTCGCCGCCGGCGGGGAACGGAAGGAATAGAATAGCTGTCAGCTTTCAGCTATCAGTTGTCAGTTAAGGAAGGGAGCTCTCAGTTTTCAGCTCGCAGCTATCAGCTGTCAGCTCTCAGTTAAGGCGATTCCGGATTCGTGATAACCGAAAGGTGAGAGCTGAAAGCCGAAAGCTGAGAGCCGAAAGCTGAGAGCTGAAAGCTGAGAGCTTCTGAACTTATGGCACGCAAGAACCACATCATCGTCGGGCTCGACTTGGGAAGCGTTAAAACCTGCGCCCTCGTGTGCAAGCCGAATTCCGAGGGTAAGCTGGAAATGATGGGCGTGGGCGTCGCGGAATCGAAGGGCTGGCGCAAGGGGGCGATTGTCAATCTCGACCTGACGACCCTGGCCCTCAAGAAAGCCATTGAGGCCGCGGAAGCCGCCGCGGGAGTGTCCATTGACGCGGCATACGTGGGCGTGGCGGGCGCGCACATCAAGGGAGTAAATTCCCGGGGAGCCATCACGCTGGGGAAATCTGCCACCACGACGCGCGAAGTGGAACGCGATGACATGCGCCGAGTCATTCAGACGGCCCAAGGCATCACCCTGCCGGAAGATCGCCAGCTTCTGCAAGTCCTTCCCCAAAAATTCCTGCTGGATGCCCAGGACGGCATCCGCGACCCGGTGGGGATGGTGGGGGCGCGCCTGGAAGCCAATGTGCACCTGGTGATGGCGTCCATTTCCGCATCTCAAAACGTGGTGACTGCCGTAAACCACGCTGGCGTGGAAGTGCAGGACACGGTTTTTGAGCCGCTCGCCTCCGGCGAGGCCTGCCTCTCCGCCGATGAGCGGGAGCTGGGCGTGGCGCTGGTGGATATTGGCGGCGGCACCACCGACCTGATTGTTTATCACGCCGGCGTGGTGCGGCACACCGCCGTCATTCCGGTGGGCGGCGAACACTTCACCAACGATATCGCGGTGGGGCTGCGCACCCCCATCCCGGAAGCGGAAAAGATGAAGAAGGCGTGGGGGGAGCGCGACCCCTCCAAACCCGCCGACGCTCTGGTGGAAGTTCCCAGCGTGGGGGAAAGACCTTCCCGCGTGGTGAGCTACGCCATGCTGAGTGAGATTATCGATCCGCGCGCCTCCGAACTGCTGGAGTTGATTCGGGCGGAAATCGGCCGCTCGGGGTGCGAAAAACAGTTGGGGGCCGGAGTGGTGCTGACCGGCGGGGGAGCCAAGCTGGGCGGACTGGCGGCACTCGCGGAGGCAACCTTCGCCATGCCCGTGCGCGTGGCCCTTCCCACCGGCCTGGAGTCGATGGGAGAAATGCTCCCTGACCCGGCGTTCGCCACCGTGGTGGGGTTGGCCATCCACGGCTACCGCGTGCGCTTGATGCGCGACGCCCAGGAACCCACGGGGGTGTGGGGAAGGATTTGGAGTAAGCTGAAGTGATCGAGAATTGATTCATTGATTCATCGAGTCATTGAGTCATTGATGAAGGCGTGGTCCAATGGCCAAATGATTCGATGAGCAAATGACTCAATTGAGGAAGGTGCCATCATGGGAAGCGATGCGGGCATGGGCGACCTCCGGGTGGATTTCTCGGATGATCTGCGCGACGGCGCAAAAATTAAGGTGATCGGCGTCGGCGGAGGCGGGGGCAACGCGGTTAACCGCATGATTGCTGCTGATGTGAAGGGTGTGGACTTTCTCGTCGCCAACACCGACGCGCAGGCGCTCCAGTCTTCCCTGGCTCCCTTGAAGATTCAATTGGGCACGAAGCTGACCAAGGGATTGGGATCGGGTGGCAATCCGGAAATCGGACGGCGCGCGGCGCTGGAAGACACGGAGAAGATTATCGAGGCTTTGGAAGGCGCGGACATGGTTTTTGTCACCACCGGGTTGGGCGGGGGCACGGGGACGGGGGGCGCTCCCATCGTCGCCAGCCTGGCGCGCGAGTTGGGCGCACTCACCGTGGCGGTGGTCACCAAGCCCTTCGCCTTCGAGGGCAAGCGCCGCATGATGCAGGCGGAACAGGGTTTGGCAGAGCTAAGCCAGGGCGTGGACACCGTCATCTGCATTCCCAATGAGCGGCTGATGCAGTTCGTCGATAAAGGCACAAGCTTCTTCGAAGCGTTTCGCATCGCTGACGATATTCTGCGGCAGGGCGTGCAGGGGATTTCCGACATCATTACCATCACCGGGATTATTAACCGTGACTTTGCTGATATCAAAGCGATTATGGAAGGCATGGGCTATGCGGTGATGGGTACCGCCGTGGCCAGCGGAGAGAACCGCGCCGTGGAGGCGACGAACCGCGCCATGGCCAGCCCCCTGCTCGAAGATGCCAGCATCAACGGCGCGCACGGCATTTTGCTGAACATAACCGGCTCAAACAAGCTTACACTGTATGAGGTGCATGAAGCTTCCACCATCGTGCAGAAGGCCGCGGCGGAAAATGCCAACATTATCTTCGGCGCCGTCCACGATGAGTCCATGGGGGACGCTGTCAAAGTCACGGTGATTGCCACGGGGATTAAATCGGAAAAAATGGGTATTAAGCCCTTGTCAAGCATTTCCCCGGCGGTGCGCAGCGCGCAACAAAGCGTCAAGAACATGATGGCCAAGAAAGAGAAACTGCCGGTGGAAGCGCAACCTCCCAATGTGACCACGGAAATTCAGGAGGACGATCTGGACGTCCCGGCCTTCATCCGCCGCCGTAAAGCAGAGCAGAAATAATGGAATACCTCTTGCCTTCTACGGTCAAATCACGGTATTTATCGAAATTCCAGCTTTGTGGCCCCCACGTGCGGAAAACCCCATGGCGGGCTAACATCATCTGAGGAAGAGGCGCGGGTCTGGGCTGAAACCCCCCGGGGCATAAGCCGGGATCCCCGGCTGCCGCGGCCAAGCGCCAATCCCAGACGTAAACTGAAGGAGACTCTTGAGACGGACGCCCCAAAGTAGGCTGGCGAAGATCGTGGGAGTGCTACTGCTCGCCGGCGCTTTAACCAACTGCTCTAGCTCGTCATCCTCCACCAGCACCAGTTCCAACACTGGAACGGGAAACTTGATCACCATTGTGCAGGACGTGCCGCTTTGCAACGCGATTTCCGCCAGCGTTGTCGTCGAGAACTTGAGTTTTACCCCGATAACGGGCGGCAATCCCAACGGGTACATCACAACCACGCCCGCCTACGCCCCGGAAATTCGTCTGAACCTGCAGCAACTTCGTGATTTCAGCACCATCCTGTATTCGTTTCCCGTCAAGGCGGGAACCTACAATCAGGCGAATCTCGATTTTGAACTTGCACAGATAGCAGCATATGACCCAACCCTGAGCCCGCCTGTGCATAACTACACCACGACCTTTACGAACTCCAAGCCCATAATTACGCTCAATACCCCGCTGGTCATCACCGCCGGGCAACCCAACGTCATGCTTCTGGATTTTGATGTTCTGCGCATGCTCACCACGAATTCTTCGGGGAACCTTAACGGGCAAATCAATTCCGTGGCCAGCATTACGCAGTTGGTGGCCACCAGCCCCACGGGCGCTGTGAATCCCAACGGATTTGCCGAGATTGACGACCTGTGGGGGTTTGTGAGGAGCGTCACGAGCACCAATAACACAACAAATCCCACCTTTATTGGGAACTTCATGATGCAACTCCTTTCGCCGTCCACGGCGGACGCCCCCAACCTGCCCGTGAACCTGACCGCCACCACCAGCAAAATCGGTTTTGCAGACCTTGGCCACCTCCTCCCCAACAGTTATGTGGAAGCCGACGTTATCCTGGATGCGCAGGGGAACCTGGTGGCCAAGACGATCGAAGTCCAGGCGATTGAGAATCCTTTCCCATCGGAAACGGGCGTGACCCCCAGCACCGCGCTCATCGGCCCCATTGTTTCCATTCAGACGGATCCGGCCGGGAATCCAACGCAACTTAGTCTGTGGGTGCATGACGCCGAGCCCGACGATACCTCCACGCTGATCATGGACAGCATTTTCCAGGTCGACCTTACTTCCAACCCCACCTATCAGGCCTCGGCTCTGGGACCGAACTTTGCCAACCTTTCCTTTGGGCCGCGAAATATGGCCGTCGGTCAGGAGCTCGTCGTACACGGTGCTTACACCAAGCCTCCCACCTCTGCGGGGACAACCTCGACCTTGCCCTTTACCGTCGAACCCACGGCGATTTATTTGAAACTGCAGTCGATGCAGGGGACGATCGGCTCGATGTTGCAGATCGGATCGGACGACGCCACCGGCGTCTTCATTCTCACTCCCTGCTGCACGTTGTTGAACGGAATCCCCATTTACGTTGTCACCAACAATCAGACCACATATGTTAACGTGACGGGATTGGGGGGGATAACCGCCCTGAACAGCATATTGGTGAAGGGCATGCCCTATTACGAGCCCCAGGCGGTCAAAATCAACGGCGTCACCATTCCGGCAGGCTCGCTCGTCTTTCAAGCCAAGCAGGTGCACGTGCTCCAGTAGCATCCTCCGCGCCCTCACCATGCCGGCAGATTCCGCGATTTCTTATTTTTCTCACCCGGAAGGTGGGTGAACTTCAGGTCGCTTCCCGTGAGCATCTTGGTGAGCAGGATGATTTGCCCCGCGTGGTGCGAGAAATGTTCGGCGACGTGGAAGGTGGCCTCCATCCCCGTCACACGAAACCTCTGGATGGTGTGGACGCGCGTCAAATCTTCTGGCGAAAGTTTGCCTAACACGCGGCACGCTTCCTCGACGGTCTTGCGGAGGCGGCTGACCAAAATCCGCCGGGGCAGGGGACCGCGCTCGATAAATTCCAGATCACGCTGGCGAACATCCGGTGCACCGCCCAAGCCGGAAATAATCCACTGACGCACGTTGCCCGCAAGGTGCAGCACCAGGTTCCCCACGCTGTTGGAGGCCGCATTGGCCCGCCACCAGATCTGTTCCGGCGACAGTTGTTCGAGGCAACTTACGATGCGCGGCAGATAAACTTGCCTCAACACATGTTCTGCCTGAGTAATAAGGGGGTTGGTCATACGTGTCTTGGCCACGAGAATTCTCCGCTTCGAAAGTGGCATTTGCGCTGCCCTGTCCCTCAGTCTACACTTTCTTGGCGAGGCTGACGATGATGAGTTCCCTCCCGCAAGGGATAACGAGGTGCAAGCACTGGTTCCTGAGTGAGAAGGGCGCGGCGCTTGTCATGATCGTGGCGGGAGCGGTTTTCATTGCCCTGGGGATTCATCGTTTTTATGTTCGTCCCGAGCATTTCGGCGTGCCCAGCCTCCTGGGGTGCGTGGCCGCAGCTTTTGGCGCGTTCTTCCTCCTGCTGGTTACGGACTACGTCTTTCACCACGCCCCCCTGGTCTTCATCCCCTGGTTCATCTGCCTCATTTACTTCGCCATCATCCAGCCTCACTTCGCGGTCGGACTGGGCCTCGCGTTGTGGTACATCCTCGCGTCGCAACTGCGAGGTTAGAGGAAATCCAGGGCGCAGTGATAGTCGAAGAAAGCGTCCTTATTGGCGGGGGTCTCGTTGGGGTACTTGGCCATCAATTCGCCGTAGGCAGCACGCAACGCAGCCGAGGCCTTGCGCACGTCCGGATCATTTCCCACCTGCTGGGCGAATGGAAATTGATCGCGCTGGACCTTCCAATCCGCAAAGTATTGCCGTTGGCCCGAAAGCCCCGCGAGAATATCCTGGTGGTAGGAAGCGAGCGGGGGCGGAACCGGCATGGCGCGAACATAGGTAATGAGCTGATCGAAGCGGCCATCGATGTCGGGGTCATCGAAGTGTTGGCTGGAAAAGTTTTGTTGACCCGCCACTCGCAACGCTACGGCCTGATCCAGGACTTGAAACATCACGCGCAGATACGCGCGTTGTTCTGAGGGGGCCGGCGAGTCGCTCTCCACCCAGACGGTGCGGCGATGCGGGATGGCAGCATAGGCCTGCTCAACGCTGAGTCCCACATCCACGGTGGGCGGCTCGCTGTATTGGGGAGTCGCTGACTCCCCAGCGGCTGTCGGTTCGCTGGACGGGGGAGTTGCAGACTCAGCGGCTGGCGGCGCGCCGGCCGGGGCCGTTGCCGACTCAGCTCCACTCGGGTTTCCCGGCTTTTCGGCCCGACTCTTACAGTCGGCAAGGAACATAACTGCGCAAAGAACCACCACTGCGGGCTTCATCATAATCCACCTCGTTCTCATAACCGTCGCTACGACACGGCGCGCATCCCTGGAAGCCGGAATTCCCGATTGTCGATTTGCGACTCTCGATTCTCCATTTTCGCACTTCGATTTTCGAAGCCAGCAAATTGATTCATCCTCTCACCCGAAACTACCGATAGCCGATGTGGGGTAGTGTGGGCGGCCGGGTCGTGGGAGATTAGCGATTTGTGATTGGTGATTTGCGATTTTCGAGCTTCGAATTTCGATTTTCGATCTGCGGTTTTCCAAGCCGGCAAATTGATTCATCCTCTCACCTGAAACTACCGATAGCCGATGTGGGGTAGTGTGTCACGCGGGGTTTTGTCCGTCGGCGTTGCCCGCCTTTGGGGGCCTGCATCTTTGCCTTTCTCTCGTCACTCGCCACTTGGCACCAGGCACTAGGCCGGATTATCCCTGAAAGAGATAACGCCGAGACGGCTTAAGAGCCTTTCACACAGACTTCACGGAGCATTTTATTGGTAAGAATGATCGAGCTCGTTGACCACAGAGTGCACAGAGAAAGTGTCGTGGACGTCTCCGTGTTCTCCGTACGCCGCCTCTGTGACCTCTGTGTGAAACTGTACGCCTTGCTTTGCCCTCAAGAAGATTCGTGAATAATCCGGGCCAGGCACTGCTCTTAACACCTGTCGCTGCCCTTGTGATTTTCGATTGCGACAATTCGCAATCCGGAATCCGAAATCCGGAATCTTGCCTGCCACTCACCAATAGCCACTAGCCAGTGTTCTTGTCACCGGATCATTGAAAACCTAGTTTGACGTAGAGGCGGCGGAACCTGTCCCGATCTTATCGGGACGCCGCCATATGGCGAGGTAAACTCGCCGCTACGACCTCAAACTGCGCCACCTCCGAACACCGGGGTAGTGGTGCAGTTTGGGGTGTCGTCGAGGTGGATTGTTGATGGGCGACCGTAAATTCACCCCGAATCTCTGCAAGATTCGTGCCGGTTTGCCGAAAATGTCCGAAACTTAGACAAAAATGTCCGAATTTTTTCCGGGCAATTTGTCAGCATTTCCTTTGTTTTCATACACATTCCCGCTTCGAACGTCATTTTCTAACATCTTTTTTTGCAGTATCCCCTTCCAGACATTGCCGAAAGCATTGATAAGGCGGCACATCCGGCGAAAGTCGAAGCTCTTAATCGTCAATCGGCAATCGTCAATCGGCAATCTCGACCCCTGGCACCTGCCACCTGACACCTAACACCTTCTCTCTCTTCTACCTGCGCCATTTCACTCTAAATTCCAGTACCATCTGATAACCCAGCAATTCACCATCCATAATTCAAGGGTTACTGTAACGCATTGCAATGAAAGGAAAGGAAGCACGCCCTCCGCGACGCTCAGGCGGACCGGTTGGGTCAATACCCTCAGATATTGAAGTTGATCCCTGCCCGCGATATGATTGCAAAGGGCTAGACGGGTGGCAACCCATTCGCTAAATCGGTACTGTCCTGATTGGGGTCGTAACGCCGGCTTCCAGCCGGCACTGGAGCCGCCAAGACGGCGGCGCTACGCCCATACCAGGACAGCACGGAGAAGGTTGCCACAGCACCTCAGCGGATGAACTGGCGGGTCATGATACGGACCGAACCAAAGACCGCGGCCTTCGCCCTGATCGAGCCCAAGGAGGACACAAAAATGAAGCCCAAGAACACGATCTGTCTCTGGTTCGACAATGATGCGCAGGAGGCGGCGCAGTTCTACGCCGCCACCTTTCCGGATAGTAAGGTCACCGCTGTTCACAAGGCTCCCGGTGACTATCCGGGCGGCAAGCAGGGCGATGTGCTGATGGTGGAGTTCACCGTCCTGGGCATTCCCTGTCTCGGTCTCAACGGCGGCCCGGCGTTCAGGCACACGGAGGCCTTTTCCTTCCAGATCGCAACGGACAATCAGGAAGAGACGGACCGTTACTGGAACGCCATCGTCGGCCATGGCGGCACGGAAAGCCAGTGCGGTTGGTGCAAGGACCGCTGGGGCCTCTGCTGGCAGATCACCCCGCGCGCCTTAACCGATGCGCTGGCCGCGGGTGGCGGTGAGGCAAGGCGTGCCTTCGAGGCGATGATGCCGATGCAGAAGATTGACATCGCCGCCATAGAAGCAGCGCGGCGAGGCTGACGTGAAGACCCCGATGGCCTGAGTCCGGCAACTCTGCGGAAATGGGAAAACGGTGAGCGCCAGCCCACGGGCGCCGCTCGCATCCTCTTAACCATCATCAGCCGCGAACCCGAAGCCGCCCTCCGCGCCATCCGTGAGTCGAGTGCCTCGAAAGGGTACATGATACGCTTTCTGACACGCTTTCCCGATCCGGAGCTATTCTGATGGAGTGCTGCCCTGTTTTCAGAGATTGTTCGTAGCTGCGGTCAGCACTTTTCTGAACGCGGGTTCTTCCGCGTAAAACTCTAATCTGTGACCAGGGTCGGTCGCGTCGATGATTTGGGATGTGCGTAGGAAAAGCCCACAGTCAGGAATTCGCTGACTGTGGCTACCTACTTCGACGTCGATGGCCTTTCAGACGAACGTTGATGAGGCTTGGCTGCGCTCACTCCGGGCTTGCACCAATGGCAGGCGTACTCACGACGATAGTGTTTGAATCCGAGGAGCTTGAGCAAAGGTAGCAATCTGTCTCGCGGAATCTTAGTGGAAGTTTCAATCTCGGTTGCTCGGGCACAGTCGTTCTTGCGAAAGAAGGCCGCGACCCCGTCCACGTCGCGTTTCATTGTTTCAAAAGGCTGGTGCCTGGATGAGGAAACCTTAGCCTTTTTCAATTCAGTCACAATCCGAACGAGAGCGGCCCGCAATACTGCAAAGGCGGCGTTTCCGACTAGGCCACTTGCCACCGAGATCTTAATAAATTGCCTAATATGCTCGCTTGTGACAATCGCGAGAAGCTCGCGTAACAATAGCCAATCGGACTCATGTCGATCAGGAAGGAAATAGGCCTCATACAGCTCTGCGGTAACCAAATCCTTGAATTCCTTGCGCGATATGAGAACGTCGAAGTCGTCGGCTTCTAGTTCAACGTTGACAGCTTCTCTTTTTCCCAATTCCCGGATCACGTGGGAAAGGTCAGCGGACTCCGCGTCCAATATGCTACGAAGCTTTTTCTCATCCATGGGTCACCATCCGACTCGAACCGGCAGACGCGCGCGCTCTGCAGCGCTTGATGGGCGAAGCAACGATTCACCAACACCCGTGATGACGTTCGTATCAGAAAGAAGCCCTGCGCGGCGAACTAGATCTCGAATTCCGGGGGGAATCACAGCGTGCGGTTTTTTCAAGGCGTCGATGATTTCGCGCCGAGAGATGTTATTAGCCCGATACCAATCCCAATAATACTCGCGGCGACGTAGTGCGTTGTAAAAGGTCCCCAAGACAGTCTGGGGGACGGTGGCATCATTGACGACTACCTTTAATGCCTTCAGGTCCCACGATCCCTGCAACAGTGTCTCTCCCCTAGGATTAGCCGGATCGAGGCACCACAACTCCGCATCGGAGTCGCATTGCACGGCCCAATAGATCCTTATTGTCGCAATGTCAATTAGCTCTGGCACGTGAAAGTTAATCGAAAAGAATTCCTCGCCGACTAATTGAATGCGGCTCCCCTGTTTAAATCCCCAGCCCGAAGACTTTGTTGCGCTGATAACGGTTTCGCAGGGGTCGAAAAGTGGGCGCCGAAACTCGGGATGTCGCCCTAAACCAACATTCTTGGACAGGAGTCGAAGGAGGTACGATCGGAGGCCAATCCAAATCTCGACGGTGTCGCTTGGGTCGTCGCCCAACCTGAACGAGGAGAGCTCTAAGGCGAGATGCCGTACGTCAGGTTGGCGTATTTGAGCGAACGCTTTACCCTGCGATCCAACACCAACCGGCCGGTGCTTCAACCGGTGATTGGGATCTGGACGATTCCAACCCCAGGGGCCGTAAAGCATGAGGTCGCGAATTCGCCAGGACTTACCGATGTGGTCATCGGGCAACTCATTCTCAGCGGACAGCGCGTCGATTAACCTGAACAGAAGGAGGAGCCTGTCATTCTCAAAGGCCTTCGGCTCCCTAATGCCCGGTCGCCCGGCATAAACAACTCCCGATGAGCCGTCAATCGCAATAGGACCGCCCTCTCGGATGTTTCCCCGAGGCGTAATAACTCTGGTTCTGGCGGGGTTAAAGGACCAACCCAACCCCGTCACACAGGGCTTGCCCATTCCTCGGCAGACTAGGGCGGCGTGGCTTGTCATACCACCCTGGAACGTTGCTATACCAACAGCGACTTCCATCCCGTGAATGTCATCCGGCACCACTTCGGGGCGGAGTAAGATCGCTGGGCGGGTCTTACCCAATTCAAGAGCTGAACCCGCGGAGAATACCGCGACACCGGCCGCGGCCCCCGAACTTGCGGGAACCCCGTTGCCCAATTCTCGAACCGTTGAATTCATGACTAGGACCGGTGCTAGACTGTCCCTGATTTGGTCAGGGTCGATCCGTCGGACGAGGGTCTTTGCCGATATTTTACCTTCAAGGAACATATCCGTTGCAATGCGAAGCGCGGCCTGAGGCTTTCTCTTGCCGATGCGGGCGTTTAGCAGATAGAACTTTCCCTCCTGCACGGTGAATTCGAAATCACACATGTCCTTATAGTGGGATTCGATAACTTCCGATAAGTCTCGGAGCTGAGGGATAAGATCTTTGGGTTCCATAATCGAAACGTACCTCCTGACCCGAACAGAGGGGGGCTGGCGCAGAGCGCACACAGCTCTGCGCTTCAAGTCTCTGACCCTTTCCATTTGTCATTCCTATTACCCCAAAACGCAGAGTTTCACTCTGCGCCGGACCGCCTTCATGACGTCCCGCCAGCCAACGCCCCCTCCACCCGAGTCAGCCAGCGATCGAAATGACGGCACTCTTGTCGAAGCTTCGCCAAACCTATGTGTTTAGTGATTAAAGGTCCGGACACGGACTTATTATATTCCGGTAGCAATCTGAGAATTTGCTTTGACGGTGCGCAGTCTTCCCGTTCGTCAATATGCTCAGGTGTCTCCACGGTGCTGCGGATGACTTGCAATTCTGCCAGCTTGGGGCCCATCTCCGGAAACGCGATAGCAAAGCTCTGCGGATCGGAAAAAAGAAGCGCCTCAAATTCATGGAGCTGAACATAGGGAATGAAACGCGGGTAGCTGATATTGGCCGCGAAGCTATGTTCAAGGGACTCAACTTTTTTCAGCGGGTCAGCGATGCGGCGAGATGCCGCAATTGAAGGGAAATCTGCTGGCAACTTGTACAAGTCCACCATGGTTGTAAACCATGAGTCCAAAGCGCCGTCCTGCTTTATCCAACGTTCAAGGTCTCTTCGCAAATGTGCAAAGGCAACCAATCCTCCCCGATATGCGTTTCCACGCCTTCTTCCCGTCGTCACGCTATGGGCATCGCAGAAGATTCCTTTGGCTCCCAGTTCTGGGGCAAGCAGATTGCGGACAAAGGTCTCCTCCGTCTGACCCTCCACAACCAGGTGCAATCGCATTGCTAGGAGGGCCTCCCGCCGATTACGTTTTTCTCCCACAACTCGGAAAGCGTGTACTCCTCAAGCCACGTTTCAAGTTCGGCCTCCGTGTGCCGTTGCAACGTCGATTCCCGGCCTCTTCGGTCTACCACCACGATATCCTGGGGGGTAAAGCGATCAACCAGCGAAACGGACTGCGTGGCCAGAATGACCTGAGCATGTTTCGACGCGGATCGTATCAATCCGGCAAGAACTTCGATGGCATACGGATGAAGGCCTAATTCTGGCTCATCTAGGAGGACCACATCGGGAAGGTCGAATTCGGGCTGTTGCAGCAGCGCCACGAGCGCCATAATTCGCAGCATGCCGTCGGCAGCTTGGCTCGCCGTAAACACCCGGTCAGTGCCCCTTTCGCGCCAGGCAAGCAGCACCTTTCCGAATTCAGGCTTTAGCTCGAATTCCGCAAAAAACGGCAGAATGAGCCGAATGGTTTCCAAAATCCGCGCGTAGTACTTGGGATATTGCTGCTGGAGCCGGAGGAGAAAAGGACCTAAATTTCCCGCATCTTCCTTGAGCCACCGGCCATCTTCTGTACTCCACTTCTGGCGAATGCGGGACCCTTCAGAGGTATCATGAAACTGATGGACGACGAGCTTTCGTAGTAGGTTCAATATAGTCCTTGCTGTCGTATCACCTCCCTCCGACGATTTGACTAACTCCGGTTCTTTGTGACCTACGCCGAGGATATTCCATTGATAGGGCGGCAAGCCGAACCTGGAAAAGCGGAATTTCTCCTCCGTATATATCAACGCATCTCCGGCGGCATACGCTAAACGGAAGGAATACTCGTTCTCCCCGGCGTCTGTGGTTAGGACAAGATGAGCCTCGATTTCGCGGGTTCGCTCTGGGCCGTCGTGCAAAATGGCGCTTGCGCCTCCCAGTTTGGCAACGTGCTCCTGCAATTGTCCAGGAGGGACTAACGCCCAAGAGAGCAACCGGAAAAACGAGATGAAATTGGATTTCCCTGCACCATTCGGTCCTATCAGCACAGTGACCGGGCCGGGTTGGAAGTCTGCGAGCTCCCTGAAAGTCTTAAATCCGCGCAACGTGATGCTCTTTAGGCGCGCCATCCTTATTTCTCCTCGCGTTCAAATACTCGTCTTTTCCTTCGACTGGTTGATATACCTACCCATCTTAACGGCATAATGAGCGAAACTCCACTTGTGATACCCGCGACCATCAAAGTTGACTCCTGTCAGGCTAGGCGCGGGCCGCTGGTGACGATTTCCTTGTAGACCGCCTGGGCTTCCAAGCTCCATTGCCATGTATCTTCGAAGGCGGTGATTTGCGCGGCGGATTCCTCGCTGCTCTTTTCCTTAAAGAGGACGTTGGAATTGGCGTTGGAATTGAATGGCGGGTCGAGGTAGATCAGGTCAATGCTGGCGTCAAGGACGCGCTCGCGCAAAATATTCAGGTTGTCGCCGAAATACAGCTTATTCTTCCAGTCCATTGCACGGGAGGATACCACAACCGCCGCCACATTGCGCGGCCATGTCGGAAACAGCACCGCCAGCCGCTTGACGGTTGGCCTAACACCAGCAGTGCGGTGCCGCTGGCATATCAGGCACGGGCAAAGCGCACGGTCAGGACGGGTCGCCTGCCATCTGGCGTTTGCCAAATAAATAGGATGCCACTCCGAGTAAGACCAGTCCCAATCCAATGGTAAAGGCATTTGCCGGACCAATTCGTTCCGCATGGTTTCGCGCACAGGAGATAATGATGAGGGGAGAAAGGGAAGGGGGGAATGGCCGGATGATTGCATTTTGATAGTGGTGGCTGTATGTTATCGGTCGGCTAGGACATAAAAAAAGGCAATTTGGAGTTTAGTGGAATTGTATGTTCAACGTTTCGGTCGCGACGCTGCTGCCGCACCTGCTCTGCTTCTTTCTCCTGGTCGTTGCTCCTACTTGGGATTTGTATGCCACCGCGAAGTTGAAGCGTAATCCCGGTTCCGAACAGAAAATTCGCTACTATAAGACGATTTGCACCTGGCTCTGGATTGCCAGTGCGCTGGCAGTTGTTGCCATTGGCTTCCGCCCGCTGTTCACCATCAGCCCTTCGCCCGGTGAAATCTCCTGGTTATTACTGCACCCCTGGGTTCGCTACCTGGTGGAAGCGCTGATCGCGATCCTTGTCATTATTTCTGTGGTGCTTCCGGTTGGTACCGTGATCTGGAAGAAGCTGACGAAGCGGCCACTCAAGTATTCCTCTGCCGCCCTGAAATCGTTCAGCTACTTCTTCCCCGCAACCTGGACCGAGCGCCGCTGGTGGGTGTTCGTCTGCATCACAGCGGGAGTTTGCGAAGAAACTCTCTTCCGCGGCTTCCTGCTGCACTACTTACATGTTTTTCCCTGGACGCTGAATCTCACGCTGGCGCTGCTGATTTCCTCAGTGATCTTCGGATTCAACCATCTCTATGAGGGTGCTGGCGGAGTTGCGGGCGCTGTAATCGTCGGCTTTCTTTTTGGCCTATTGTTTCTGCTGACCGGAAATCTTCTGCTTCCAATTATCCTGCATGGCGTGATCGATCTGCGCATGCTGGCCATATTGCGGCCTCCGGCTGATGCACCATCCTAAGAATCAACGATTCAGCCTTGCATCCTGATCTTTCGCCCCGGACTTCGTAGATGACGGGTGGAGCGCTGTTATTCGGGGGGGAGATGCACCCGCGCCCCCAAATTGCCATTTTTCCCTATAGTGCCGCGGAGGAGGCCCCAGTGCGCCCACCTCCACGCTACCTGCTCGGCAACGCGGTATTGCCGCGAGCCATGTGGGCAAACGGGGGGGAACAAGCCGACGAAATTATAAAATCTATATTTATCTCTTGACAAACAGTTATAGTTATTGGACAATAACAGGTCAGAGGCTGAACTTTTCCCAAGAACTTAAAATCTTACTAACACCGGGCTCAACCCCGTGTTCTGGAGGCACACATGCCAGTCCCCGTACCTACGACCATTGCAAGTGGTTTTTATGATCTTACCGGTAGTTCCTATCAACTCGGCAGCGATAAACTTTACGTTGCCGACGCTAGTACAGGCACCATTAACGTTGTGGCTGTCCACAGCGCCATCGCTCACCCCACTCACGTCCCCACCGTGGTGGGCAGCGGCTTCCACGGTCCGGTGGATGTAGAACTCAGCGTCGATGGCCTCCACGCCTACGTCGCGGAAGAGCCCGGCACGCTGCTCCGCCTCAGCCTGACCAACATGAACCGGGCCGCCGCCACCGTGTTGGCCAGCGGACTGAACGGTATTGACCAGATTGCGTTGGATGAAGCGCACGGCGTCGCATATGTGGCGGAAGGCAACGGCGGCAGGATCTTACAAATCAATCTGGCTACCAACGCCCAAACGGTGGTGGCAACCATGAACAATCCCAGCGGCGTGCTGGTGACCAGCGACGGCCGTTTTATTTATGTGAGCGGCGGTCCGGGCACCATCACCCGTTTCGACCTCCTGACCAACACCAGTGTCGTGATTGCGAGCGGCTTAACCAGCACCCCTCGCCATCTCACCTGGGCGGACGCCGGCGAGAGTGTCATCCTGTTTCCGCAACAATTCAATGCGACGGTGTATAAGGCCGACCTCACCACGTCCCCGGCAACGGTTACGGCGATCGCCGGGAGCACACCCAACGAACCCTACAGTGTGACCGTCCTCTCCTCCAACCAACTCCTCATCGCCAGCAATACCGCCGTCAGCGAGGTCGATCTGACCGCTTCCGTGTATTCGACGGCCGGGCCGATCTTCCTCGGCATCGGTTTTGTACCGGCCGATATCACACACCTTCCTGGCGGGTATGCGAATACCACCATGGACCCCAGCTATTTCTTCCAAGTCAAGGATTGCCCCTTTGGAGGCACCTTGCCCCTGATGATCAATTGGCAAGCCGCTCGCAATATGGGTGGCAATTTCTACCAGGTGTTCATCGCTGGACCGGGCGCGGCCGCGCCGGGGGTGATGGTGACGCAGCCCTTCTCCGACTATCTCTGGAGCGTCCCTCTTAACCAATTCGAGCTGGTAGCCACGTCGCCGGCGGCCGGCGGCTACTATGGCTTGCGCTCTGCCGGCCAGATCTGGCTCAATTACTGGCTGGGACTTCTGCTGGACACTACCGGCCAACCCAATGGTCTGAACACGATCACCATCAAACTGTTCGCCGCTGAGGGCGGGGCCGCCATGGGCACTTATTCCGCCACGGTGATGATCGACAACACCGAACCCGTCGTCAACATCCAGCAAATCTTCCAGCAACCCGGCAACGTTCCCATCAACACTTGCGCGATTGTCAACTCGGGTGCACCGACATTTACCTTCCAGGTGACGGCCTCGGCTCCTGGCCAGCATTTGCTGGGATGGAGCCTGGCGTCCTACTGGGGAGACAACAAATCCAAGGGTGTGTCGTCAGATAACTACAACAATCACGTCTCGCCGACGCGCTTATGGGCTGGGATCACGAATGTCGTCGTCCCCCCTCCGGGTCCAACGCCGTGGAATGCCGCGGTGGCCGGCCCACCCCCCGATCCCACTTCCACCCACTGCGCCCATTCTTTTGTTCTGAGTGCTTGGGATCGGGTCATTAACGGTTGGGGATACATACACGGCACCCCCACCTATCAGAAGTTCATTACGCTTTATCTCTAACCCTCACGCTGGCACGACCAGCGTGCGGCCTCAGGAATCCAGCGTCAACACCACAGCCCCGAGCAGCGGAACACCGCTTGCTCGGGGCTGTTTCCGTTTTAGGTAGGGAAGCGAGTGTTGCGCGGGGCTGTTCGGCAGGTCCGCGGCTTTTTGTTGTCTTCAGCGGTCCGCCATCCGGCGTTTGCCAAATAAATAGGATGCCACTCCCAGTAAGACCAGTCCCAATCCGATGGTAAAGGCATTTACCGGACCGATTCGTTCCGCATGGTTTCGCGCACAGGTGATAACGATGAGGGCGGCCGGCGGGATGCTTAACAGCACGACGCCGGTCAAGCCTCCGCTGACGCGGAAAGGACGCGCGAGGTTCGGCTCCTTGATTCGGAGCGCAATGAGCGCCGCAAATTCCAGCAAGATGCTTAAGCCGGTCATCAGGACGTCCAGCATTACGGTTGCTTCAAATCCCATGACCGTTGCCAATGCCCAAAAGGTGGCGCAAACGACGATGGCCACCCACGGGGCGCCGCGCGCATTTTCCTTTGCAAAAACCTTGGGGAGAAAACCGTCGCGGGCCATCGCGTAGGGAAGGCGGGAGAGCGACATCACCAGCGCGTTGAAGGTGCTCAGTGCGGCCACCACGCCCGCGGCGGTCATGAACACCGCAAGTTTCTCCCCGCCTAAACGTTGGGCAAAGGTTACCCAAGCTCCGGTTTCCCAGGCGGAGGCAGGAATGCCGGCATGCGCCACGGCGAGGATGGGGAAGATATACGTAAGCACCACGACGATCAGTGAGATGGACATCGCGCGGGTATAGGTGCGGCGCGCATCCTGCACGTCCCCGGCGATGGTGGAAGCGTTATCCCAGCCCATGTAATTCCACATGGCGATAAGAATGCCGCCGAAAAGATCGGGCTTGGTAAGATTGGCCTGTGCCGCCCCCAGATGTAAGGACGAGAAACCCCACCAGACGAGAAAACCAAACGGCGCCAGCAGAGCCAGGACAAAAATGATCGATCCTCGCCCCACGAAACTAGTTCCGAGAAGATTCATGGCGACGCAGGTGGCGATCATCACCGCCCCCATGGTGAAAGGGATGAACCCTCTGCCCAGCGCAGGCACCAGATGGGCCAGGTAGGTGGAAAATAGAATGGGGTAGAGGGCCATATCAAAAATACTGCCCATAAAGGTGAGCCAGGATTCCTGAAAGCCCCAAAATGGCCCTAGCGCGCGGCATACCCACACATAATATCCTCCGGTTTCCGGCAGCGCTGAGGCCAGTTCGCTTACCATCAGCGTGGTCGGCAATGCCCAGAGGAGAGGCGTGAAGCAGATGATCAGCAGTGCGCCCGTGTAGCCGTTATTCTGAACGATCTCTTCCAGGCCAAATGGCCCACCCGCAACCATGGCATACGTTGCGGCCACCAGCGCGACCAATCCGATCTTCCGGGCGTTCTTCAATTTTTGCCTTTTACCCAAGGGAGCTCAAACCGCTGTGGGACATTTACGTGCCGGGATATGCTCTTCCCGTCGGCCATGCGCTCTCCCACTTCCGGCTGGTTGCAAACACCTTCACTTCCCGAGGCATCATTCGCGTGATGAATTCGCCTTCTTGAATGGGCGCGTTCTCGGTGCCGTACAGGAGTTGCAACTGCCGGCCGTTGAGCGCCTCCAGACCCTTCACCTCCACGCCCATGTGCGGGTGGTCGTCCTCATTCACCAGGACGAGGAGCCAATCGGAGCCATCGGCTCGCGCCATCCATCGCACTCCTTTGTCACCCACCGGCGGGACCTCTTCAGATTCGGTCAGCAAGATGTGCACGCTCTTCTGCTCCGGGGCGATGAGGAAAGGCTGAAGTTTTGCCAGCTCGCTGGTCATGGCGTACATCGAATCGCGGAAGTCGGCGCCCGCGTCCGGGGGGAGCGTGAAGCTTCCCCAATACAAAATCCCCCCGGCGCGGTGAGCCAGCGCGGTGTAGGCGCTCAATCGCGTTTCCGCAAAGGAAGGGTACGCAGGTATTTCCGTGGTGCCGGGCCTCTGCAAATTGCCCCATGCGAACCCTTGCAACACCATCCACACCGGCCGGTTCTCCCCGATGCTCAGAAAACGCTCCGTATAGTAGTCGAGAATGCTCGGACGCCGTTTGCCGTTGTGAATTGGATACACATCACACCCGGTGATATCGATTTGCTCGATATATTCGCGGATGAATTTCATGTCGCTGCGCCCCGCTTCGTTGATCCAGATCGGATGCCGGCCACCATCCAGGCTTCGCACCAGGCGGATGTTTTCAATCAATCGGGGCATAATTTTCCGGGCCTGCGCCTCGGAGTACTCCACCGCCTCAGGAGTTTGCAGCCACCATTCACCATGGACCTTGTGGATCCCTTCCCGATACAGGTTGCTGCCGGCGGTAAAATTCCAAACCAGTTCATCCGGCCCCTCCCACACGGCCAGCGCCGGATGATCCTTGACGGACTCGACGAGCTCCCGGACTTTTCCCGGGTCCTCCGATTGCATGGGCACGGGCACCCATCCCATCATCCCGGCCCGCTTCGCCCGGTCCAAATCGTCTTTATTGCTGCACCGGACCAGGTTAATGCCTGCCTTCGCCATGGTCTGAAGTTCAGCGTCGGTCTTCGGCAGCTCATAAATCCCAATCGGAAACACCGTGCGGCCGTCTTTAACGAGAAGCCCATGAACCAGCCCATGCTCACTTGTAGCGGCCCCAAAAGCCATCACCAAAGTCGTCAGCATTGCAGCCCAGATATAAACCCGTTTCATTTCAACCTCCCTTGATCACCAACGAAACCATTCAATTGGGTATCGACACCGCAAGGGAATTCGGGGATCCCATTACGGAACCGAAGGGCGAGCGTCTTATGCTCGCTTAGACAGGCTCGCCGCGGATTTTTGCGCCAATAAGGTCCGAACCGCTGATCTTCAAAACAGTCGCTCATGATGCTTCGCGACACCCCGAGGGGTGAAAGTAACCCCTCACCCGACCTCATCCTTCAAGGAAAAGACCCACGGCGATGTTTTTGGCCGGGTACAGGACAATGATCACAAATTGGCGGTCTTCCTGAAATGCGGATTTCATATGGTAAATCCAACACAACTTCCGCATCGTTGTAATCGGCAGCCTCGCCTTTGAGGACGTACGTAAATTTCATCTCGTATTCGAAGGCTTGACCATTTTGACAATCCAGGCACCTAAAAGTCCACTCTCTCACCATTGCTTCAGTTCTATCCTGAAGCAGGGGATGGGCCAATAACAAAGCGTCAGTTGTTGAGGATTTCGCTTCAAGAACCCTTCCGCCCCCTCCGATTTTCATTCTGACCTTGATAATTCCCTGGAGCTGTGCAGCTCGGGCTAAAGCGTCGTATCGAGTCGGAACAGTCATGTGTTGTGGATAAACCTGTAAGTGCGTTACACCTTGTCCGAAAGCATATAAGCTCAATAACAACAGAGAGGCAATTGTTCTCAACAGCATTCCGAGGATATGTCGCATAATCGCATCCACCTTCTCGCCAATGAGGTATGCGGCGTCCAGTCAGCAGCAAGCGTATCGCGGCCCCCGTCATCACGTCTGTGGCCGTTGTTGCCTCGAGGGGACGAAGCGCAGACCTTCAAAACAGGTCTGCGCAACGCCCGCTTTTCACGACCCAGTCTTCACGTCCCCCGTGCGTCGCTGGGCTCGGATTTCTTCCCGGACTTGGCTTTTCCATTCGGCATTTTCCCAGTAGGTCAGCCAGAGGTAGAAGGTGGCATAGCTTCGCCAGCCCTGCCATGCCCGGCCCATTTTTTGCACACGCTCGGGAGATGGCCGCTTGCGTAGTCCGTAGAAATACTGGATGACCTTCTGCAAACCCACGTCGGCGGCGGGCAGGCAATCCAAATGCCCCAGCGCGCGCAGCCCCACGTACTGCGCCGTCCAGTGTCCCACACCCTTCAGCGCAAGGAGTTTTTCGTGGGCCAACGTGGGCTCAATCTGCCGCAGGTTTTCGAGGTCGAGCGTGCCGTCGAGGGCGAGGCGCGAAATGGAGATGATGTAGCGAGCCTTGGGGCCGGACACCTGAAGGCGCAGCAACTCGCGTGGGGTGGTGATGGCCAGCGCGGCGGGCTCCGGAAACGCGCTGTAGCGGCGGCCTTCGAAATCCACCCCGCGCCCGTAGTTGTCAATCAACACCTTCTTCACTTTGTGCGCAAACGACAGGTTCACCTGCTGCTCGATGATGGCGGAAATGAGAATCTCAAAAACCCGCGGAGCCTGTGGAACCCTCATGCCGCGAAAGCGTACGATGAGTTGGCGAAGCACCGGGTCCGCCTCCGCCCGCGCATAGAAAGGCTGAAGGTCAAGGCCGGTGGAGAATTGGCGTGCGACCTCGGCGGCCACAGCCCGCTGCGCACGGTCGTGGTCTGGTCCCGCTAAAATCCGCACCCGCAGTGCGGGCTTGTCCGGAGGACCCTCGTCACGCACCCCGTAGAGAATCAAATTCTCACCCAGTTCCAGCACGCGGCGGTATTCGCCCTCCACAAAGTAATCGAGCAAGGGGGCGAATTGCCGTCCGTTGAGCAATGCGGGCGGGCTCAGGATGAACCGCAGCGTTTGTGCAAAGTTGAAGGGGGAACGCGGATGAATAAGCACGATGTCCTTACGTCGGCTCCTTTTGGGCCACCGGCCCGATCGGCACTTTCGGCCCGAGGAATTTTGGCTGCCGCCGCAAAACGAAAATGTCCAGCACCGTGGCCACGCGGGCCAACTGTTCCCGGCAACGGGTTTTGAAGCTGTCGTAGGCGTCCACATCGGGGGCGTTGAAGCCGATGGCGTCCACACCGCGGTGGCGCGCAATGAAAATGGCGCGGCGATTGTGAAACTCCTGCGAAATAATGGTGATTTGGGTTTGCCCGAAAACGTCCCGGGCACGCACCACAGAGTCCAGCGTCCGGAAGCCGGCATAATCACAGTAGATTTTCGCGCGCGGCACTCGCAACTCCGCGAGGCTGTTCTTCATGTCTTTGGCCTCGTCGTAGGAATGGATGTGATTGTCCCCGCTCACCAGCAGGTAGTCCACCTTCCCCGCATGGTAGAGTTTCGCGGCGGCCGCCATGCGGTATTGAAAGAAAACATTGCCATCGCCATTCGGCAGGATCTTCGCGCACCCCAGGATGAGTCCCACGGGGCGGTGCGGAATCGATTGCATGTCGGAATAGGTTCGGCTTTGCGCCGCCCGGTTGATCAGCACGCCGGCACCGATTATCGCCGCCAAACCCACCCCGACGGCTGCTATCAATATCATGATCGCGCGTCGTTTCATGTGACCCCGCATCCCTTCCGAGGTGTTCACCATTTTGCCCTGAGGCGTCACGGCGCGCAAGGACTGGAATTCAGGTTAGAATTATTGAAGTGAACACGCACACCATCGCGATCATCGGAGGCGGGCCGGCGGGGGCCACGGCCGCGGAGAAGTTGGCGCAAGGTTGGGGACTGCGCAGCGCGCGCAGCGGGGGGAGGCGCGTACTCGTCTTCGAGGAAAGACTCGGCTGGGAGAAACCCTGTGGTGGCGGGCTCAGTCACAAGGCCTTGCGGCAATATCCCTTCCTGGTGCAGGCGACGGGTGGCGGGAATTTACTGCACGACGCGGAATTCCTGGCTCCCTCGGGAGCGGCGATGCGCTTTCACCTGCACGCGCCCCTGGCGGTTTATTCGCGCGCCACGCTGAATCGCTTGCTCCTTCAGCGCGCCGAGCAGGCGGGCGCGGAAATTGTGGCCGATCGGATTGTGCGGCTGCGGCGCCGGGACGCCGGTTGGGAAATCGAGGGTCGCCAAGAAACCTATCGCGCGGATTTTGTGGTGTTGGCGGCGGGCGCGCGAACCCGGTTGCGGCAGGCACTGACCGAAGATTTTCTGACGCGCGATTTCATGTTGACCTTCGGGTATTACCTGCCCGTTGCGTGCGACAAGCTGCGCGTGCAGTTTTACGAGAAATTTGAAGGCTATGCCTGGGCTTTCCCACGGCCCGACCACGTCTCCGTGGGCATCTGTGGAAAGATCGGCGACCAGAGCATGCCCGCGCTTCGTGAGCGGCTGAGCTGCTTCATGCAAAAGTTTGGCTATGCTCCGGACCCGCAGCGAATCTTTAGCCACTTGCTGCCGTCGCTTTCCGTGGAGAGCTGGGGAAGCCTGCAATTGACGGGGCCGGGGTGGGCTTTGGTGGGAGATGCTGCGGGCTTGGTGGACCCCATCACGGGCGAAGGGATTTATTACGCCATGCGGTCCGGCGACCTGCTGGCCGAGGCTTTGCTGGAGGGTTTCCCGGAAGTCTACGCGGAGCGGGTGCGGAACGAATTCGGCAGAGCCCTGGCGCTGGGGGCGCGCTTGGCGCCGATGTTCTATCGCGGAGAGTTTCTGGGTGGCGGCGTCACCACGCGCATGATAGAGTTCGGGACGCATAGCCGGAAGTTTCTGGAGGTCATTCAGGACCTCGTGGAGGGCTCACAGTCGTACCTGGGGCTCATTGCCCGCCTCCACGTGGGCTTGGCCCGGACGCTGCTGGAGATGGGCGTGGGACGGCTGCGCGAGGTGTTCGAGATTCCACAGCCGATCAAACCAGGAACATAATTCATGCCAACCAAATCTCAGGAACTCTTCGCCAAGGCCCGGCGGCTGATGCCGGGAGGAGTGAATTCTCCGGTGCGCGCTTTCCGTGCCGTGGGCGGTGATCCCATCTTCATGGCCAGCGGCAAAGGCGCCATGATGACGGACGTTGAGGGCAAGAGTTACATCGACTACGTGCTTTCCTGGGGGCCCCTCATTCTGGGCCATGCGCATCCGGAGGTTGTGGAAGCGCTGGCGCGAGTGGTGGAAACGGGGACCAGTTTCGGCGCCTGCACACCCCGGGAAGTGGAGATGGCGGAGCGCATTGTGGAGGCTTATCCCTCCGTCGAACGTGTCCGGCTGGTAAATTCCGGCACCGAAGCGACCATGTCGGCGCTGCGCGTGGCCAGGGCGGCGACGGGACGCGACAAAATCCTGAAATTCGAAGGGTGCTACCACGGGCATGGGGACAGTCTGCTGGTGAAGGCCGGTTCGGGAGTGGCCACTCTGGGCTTGCCCGATAGTCCTGGCGTGCCGCGCGCGCTTGCCGAACTTACCGTGACCGTGCCTTTCAACGATTCGGCGGCGCTCGAGGAGGCCTTCCGCCTCCATCACCATGCACTGGCGGCCGCCATCGTGGAACCGGTGGTCGGCAACATGGGGTGCGTGCCACCTCGGCAAGGCTTCCTCGAAAAACTGCGGGCGTTGACGCACGAGCAGGGAACCGTCCTGATTTTCGACGAGGTCATGACGGGCTTTCGCGTTGCCTATGGGGGCGCGCAGCAACTTTACAAAATTGATCCGGACATGACCACGCTGGGCAAAATCATTGGGGGCGGATTACCCGTGGGGGCGTACGGCGGCAAAGCGCGTCTGATGGATCTGGTGGCCCCGGCGGGACCGGTATATCAAGCGGGAACCCTTTCGGGAAATCCTTTGGCCGTGGCGGCGGGGCTGAAGACGCTGGAAATCCTGCGGCGCCCCGGGATTTATGAGCGGCTGGATTCACTGACGAGCAAATTGACGAACGGGTTGACCGCCGATGCGGCGCGACAAGGCGTAGCTTTGACGGTGAACCGCGTCGGCTCAATGTTCACGGCCTTCTTTACAACGGACCCGGTTAGCGACTATCGCAATGCAAAGAACGCAGACACGACCGCCTACGGGCTCTTCTTCCGCACACTCCTGGATTCGGGCGTCTACTTTCCTCCCTCGCAATTTGAAGCGGCGTTCGTTTCGACCTCCCACAGCGAGGGTGACGTTACGGCGACGTTACAAGCTGCGAGCGCGGCAATCTCAGGATTGCGGCCGTGAAGGGCAGTAGGCAGAAAGCAGCCCAGCCACCGGCGGGAGCCGGATTGAATAGCCTGTGACTACCAATTGCATCGGCCGTGTAGAATCATAAGGTTACCGGGTAGTCACAGGCCACAAGGCAGTAGGCAGAAGGCAGCGCGGCATGGTCTCTGGCCACAACCCAACCACGCCCCGAGATTCGGATCCCCCCCTTCGGATTGCGCATCTCTGAAACCTTGATGTGGTGTCAAGCGGATTTTTTGTTGAGCTTGATCCGCGATTGACACACCTCTCCTCGGGACTTCAGAATGGCGGCAGCCGGTGAAGCGGAGGCGGGCTC
>Ga0326728_10007316_pt1 | contig 28572 bp, 15 predicted proteins | sample MB3enrmetagenome_FD_207602 | JGI IMG/M metagenome (GOLD analysis project Ga0326728, IMG submission 207602) | Lab enriched peat soil microbial communities from McLean, Ithaca, NY, United States - MB31MN | ecosystem: Environmental > Terrestrial > Soil > Wetlands > Peat | place: USA: New York... | reverse complement strand
GCGCCTGATCGCGGCCGGCAAAGCACCCAAAGTGGCCCTCGTCGCCGTGATGCGCAAGCTGATCATCCTGCTCAACCAACTGCTCAAAAATCCACAATTCCAACCCACATGAAAAGACAGTTGCTACTACGCCCTCGGCCTCTTCCCGACGTTGCCGGCATAGGCGGCTTGTTCGACGGCGCGGGCGACGCGACGGACAACCTGCTTGTTGAACACACTGGGGATGATGTATTCCTCGCTGAGTTCGTCGGAGGTGATGCACCCCGCGATGGCTTTGGCCGCGGCGAGCTTCATCGCTTCGGTGATAGCCGTGGCGCGGGCGTCGAGCGCGCCGCGGAAGATGCCGGGGAACGCGAGGACGTTGTTGATCTGGTTTGGGTAATCACTGCGGCCCGTGGCGATGATGCGCGCGTAAGGCTCGGCGTCCTCGGGCATGATTTCGGGCGTCGGGTTGGCGAGGGCGAACACGACCGGCCCTTTCGCCATTTTCTTGAGGGCCTTGACCGTGAACACGCCGGGACCGCTGACGCCGATGAACAGGTGCGCACCACGGGCGGCATCCTCGATGGAGCCGGTCACGTTACGCGCGTTGGTATGCTCGGCCAGCCAGGTCTTGCTGAAATCGAGATCAGGAAGGCGTTTGCGGCAGATGATCCCCTTGCGGTCGCAGCAGATGACGTGGTGGGCGCCGGCCGCCTGCAACATCTTCGTGACCGCGACTCCGGCCGCACCGGCCCCAACGATGAGAATCTTGATCTCGCTCATCTTCTTCTTGAGGAGTTTCAACGCGTTCAGCGCCGCGGCGAGGACGACGACCGCCGTGCCATGTTGGTCATCGTGAAACACGGGAATATCGAGTTCCTCCTTGAGGCGGTCCTCGATCTCGAAACAACGCGGCGCGCTGATGTCTTCGAGGTTGATGCCGCCGAACCCGGTGGAAATCCATTTCACGGCCTTGATGATTTCCTCCGTGTCCTGCGTTTGCAGGCAGATCGGGTAGGCGTCGATGTCCCCAAATTCCTTGAACAACATCGCCTTGCCTTCCATGACGGGCATGGCGGCTTCGGGGCCGATATTGCCGAGACCGAGCACGGCGGACCCGTCGCTGACCACCGCCACGGCGTTGTGTTTGATCGTGAGCGTGCTGGCCTTGCGTTTGTCTTCGGCAATGGCGAGGCAAACCCGCGCGACACCCGGCGTGTAAGCCATCGACAGCGCATCGCGCGTGGTCAGCGGGATTTTGTTCTGGATGCGAATCTTACCGCCCAGATGCATCAGGAACACGCGATCGGACACATTGATCACGGTGACGCCCTTGATTCGTTTGATCGCGTCGATAATCTTGTGGGCGTGCTCGTCGTCGCGGGCGCTGACGGTCAGGTCACGCACCTTGAACTGCCGCTCCGCGCGCACCACGTCTACCGCGCCCGGGTCACCCTGTTGACGGGCGATGACGTGCAGAATCTTCGCAAACATTCCGGTGGTATTCACGAGACGGAGGCGCATCGTGAAACTGTAACTGACGCTCGTCGCTATCTGGCCCATGGTCCTCGATCTTCCTCCACAATCTATTTCTGATTCCGATGTCGAAAGTGCTGCCAGCCGAGCCAGCCGACGGCCACGAACGGCAGCACCAACGCCAATATCACAAAGAATACTCCCGCCGCGCCTTCGCCCACGCGGCGCTCCACCAAAATGAAGCCCACCACCAGCGGTAACACGCCGTACACCATGTACCGCAGCAACAGGCCCCAATGGAAGAGTTTCATCGGCGGTAAATATAGGGAAGCAATGCGAGGGTTGCACGAAAAATGAGCGCGGCCAACGCGCGGTGCCGTCACGGACTACGGCAGGCGGAGGATAATTTCGTGGCCGTTGAGAGTGAGCGTGACGCGGCGGTTTTCAATCGTCACCACGCGCGCTCCGTCGATCTCTTCGCCTTCGTGTACCGTCACGCCGTTGATCATCGCGTCGCGGTTGTCGGCGGCGTAGGTGATTCCTTGAAGGACAAGCTGCGGAGTACTCGGGGCGGCCGGTGGCTCGGCTTTGATCCGCTCCATGACCTTGGTGACAATCTGGTCCTCGGCTCCCTTCGTGTCGGAGGGCGGCGTGGCAACCGGCGGTTGGGGCGGCGACGGCGAAGCCACTTCTGTTTTTGGCGACACTTCTGGCGTCGGTGTAGGATGCGTTGCCGGAGCCGACAACTTCGTTTCGGCAATCGACAAGCTTCTGCCGGGGATGAGGCCGTCCTTCACGCTCTGGATGCGCGGGACAATCCACAAGGTGAGAACGATGACGCCCGCGAGTGCCGCGGCGCCGATTACTCCCATGACCAGGAACACTGGCTTCGATCCGCGCGCTTTGGTTTCGCGTTCTACGCGATACTCAGCCGCCACGGGTGGCGACGTCTGGGCGGATTGGTACGCCGCATCGCGCGTGCGCTTCAATGCCTCGTTGATCAGGCTCACGCGGGCACGCCCTCCAACTCCTCGATGGCGAGGTTGACCTCTTGACGCGTCATCACATCGATCTGGCCGACGAACCCCGCCAACAACGTCTTGTCGCAGACGGTATTGATGAGACGCGGGACGCCCTGCGAGTATTTGTAAACGAGACGGATCGCTCCCTCGTCGAAGCGCGGGCGACCGTTGGCGCCGGCGAGTTTGAGGCGATGGTTGACGTAACCCGCGGTCTCGTTCAAGTCGAGCGGCCTGAGATGATACCGGACGGTGATGCGCTGGCGGAGTTGGCGCAGCGCCGGCTGCAGGAGTTTCTCGCGCAATTCGGGTTGCCCCATCAGGACGATCTGCATGAGCTTCTGGCGGTCGGTCTCGAGATTGGAGAGCAACCGCACCTGTTCCAAGAGTTCGTCGCTCAGGTCCTGGGCTTCGTCGATGACCAGCACCACGTCGTTGCCGTGATTGACCTCGGCGAGCACGAACTCGTTCAGCGCGTGAAGATAGGCCACGCGGTCGATGCCGCGCACCTTGAGGCCAAATTCCTGGGCGATGGTCTTGATGAGTTGGTGACCCGTCAGACACGGATTGAGGATCAGCGCGGTCTTGTAGTTCGACCCGAGTTCCTCGAGCAGCTTGCGGCAAATGGTGGTCTTGCCCGCGCCGACTTCACCGGTCAGTTCGATGAAGCCCTTGCGTTCGCGGATGCCGAAGAGGAGATGATTGAACGCCTCCTGATGCTTCGCGCTGAAAAACAAAAAGCGCGGATCAGGCGTGATATTGAACGGCGCCTCCCGCAGATTATAGTGCTGCAAATACACTTACGTAGTCCCCCAGACTGTTGCCATCTACCAATAAAAACAAGCACGTCGCGTGCCGTGAAAACACCCCTAACATCTTGCCCCAACGCTTCTTTTGTGTTACGGCAAGTACATACACCTTTCAACTTACGCAATCTGAAGAATCTAAATACCATTATGAAAGATCCCCGTTTGGAAAAGCTGGCGTGGTTGCTGACCGAATACTCCGTGGCGTTGAAGCCTCGCGACATCGTCGCCGTCCAGGGCGACGCTTGTGCGGCCCCGTTGATTCGGGAATGTTACCGGGCTGCGCTAAGTCGTGGCGCGTTTGTGATCACCGACCTGCGCATCGACGGTTTGGCCGAAGTGTTCATGACCGAAGCCAACCAGGATCAACTGAAATGGGTCTCGCCGTTTGCCAAGTTCAAGCTGCGCCATGTGGACGCGCTGATCAGTTTCTGGGGGGAAGAGAACACGAAGGCCCTCAGCAACGTGGACCCGAAGCGCATGGCTGCGGCGTCCTCCGCGCGCAAACCGCTCAACAAGATCTTCATGGACCGCAGCGCCAGCGGCGCGCTGAAATGGGTCGGGACCCAATGGCCGTGCAACGCCAGTGCGCAGGATGCCGAGATGTCGTTGACCGAGTACGAGGAGTTCGTCTTCGGTGCGGGCCACCTCGATGCGCGTGATCCTATCGCCGCGTGGAAGCGGATTTCCAAGGAGCAGCAGTCGCTGACTGATTTCCTCAACAAGTCGCGCGAGGTCCGCATCGTCGCGGAGGACACCGACATCCGCTACTCGTGCAAGGGCCGCACGTGGATCAACTGCGACGGCCATTACAATTTTCCCGATGGCGAAGTGTTCACGGGCCCCGTCGAGACCAGCGTCGAGGGACACGTGAAATTCAGTTTCCCGGCGGTCCACGGCGGGCGCGAAGTGCACGGGGCGCGGTTGACCTTCGAGCACGGGAAAGTGGCGAAAGCCGAGGCGGACAAGGGCCAGGACTTCCTGCGGGCGATGATCAATATGGACAGCGGGTCGTGTTACCTCGGCGAGGGAGCGATTGGCACCAACTACAGCGTGAAACGCTACACGAAGAACACGTTATTCGACGAAAAGATCGGCGGCACGATCCATCTCGCCCTGGGCGCGGGGTACAGCGAGACCGGCAACAGGAACCGCAGCGGCCTGCACTGGGACATGGTCTGCGACTTGCGCAAAGGTGGCGAATTGTACGTGGACGGCGACCTGATCCAGAAGAACGGCCGGTTTCTTAACAAGAAGTTCCCCCAGCCGTAGTGGAAGCCGTTTAACCCAAACGCTACTGACGTAGCAGAACACTCGTTGTGAATCTTGAGGTACTCTACTCCGCGGCGCATGCGGAATTTCCCGACACGGAACCTCTCGGAGGCGGGAAAGCGGTCGCGGATTATTTCATTCGCGACTGGCGCGAACATCAACCATTCGCGCTCACCGTCCTGAGTCCGAGATCGCTGGGGCTACACCTTCCCAAACCACTGGCGCAACTCAGCGAATTGCAATATGCGCGGTTTTGTCGGGAGTTCGAGCGTGCAGCAACCGTTGAAATCCTCAAGCGCGATCCGCAGCGGTGCGTCGTCCTGAGCAACGATATCAGCGAGGGCCCGGACTTTGGCGCGCTGGGCGAGAGCGGCTATCGGATCGTGACGATCTTTCACGTCGACGTCGTCGAGTACTTTACACGGTTTTACCTGCGCGGACTGATCCGCCCGGAAACGGCGGCGCGATTTCGTTGGTTCGGCGCAATGCCGGATGTTTTGCGCCTGGTGTTCGAGAAACAATATCAATGTGTGCGGCACAGTGCGCGGATCGTCGTGCCGTCACCGCCAATGCGAGAGATGATTCTGCGGTGTTACCCGTTGTGCTCGACGGAGAAGATTGTCGTGTTGCCGTGGGGCGATGTCTCCGTACAAGACACCTCGACCTCGGCGGTCATAGACCGCCGCTACAGTGTCGCTGACGATGAGGTTGTCATTATTACATTAAGCCGGCTCTCGCCCGAAAAAGGGATTGAGCGACTGTTGGCCGCCCTGCCCTGCGTCGACCCGCGAGGGAAGAAGTTCCGTGTATTTATCTGTGGCGGGGCGGCGTACATGAAAGGACGCGCGTACGAACGGAAATTGCGTCGCCTCGCCGAGAAGGTCACCACCACGCGCGTGGAATTTACGGGCCACGTGATTGGCCCAGAAAGGGCCGCGCTATTGCAACGGGCCGACATCTTTGTCTCTCCATCGCGTCATGAAAGCTATGGGCTGACGATTGCCGAAGCGCTGGCGGCAGGGTGTCGGGTCATCTCGCACCGGCATTACGGCGCAGAGGGAGAAGTGGTAGACTGCGGTGATCCGAAGGCGCTGGGAGCGGCGCTTGGTGCCATGGTCGCACAAGGGCACACCAAAAAGGCTGGAATTCCGAAACCAGAGCCATCCCGGGTGGCCGAACAGATGGCGAAAGTGCTGATCGGTTCGCTCCCGGGCAGGCCGTGATCGCGTTCAAAAAGTGCGTCAGATAAGCAGATTATGCTTGCAATGGTCGCCGCTCGTTACTATTCTGGTGCTAACGCACAGGCAAGGAAGTAGAAGTAACGAAAGCCGATGCGGATTTTTTTGGTTAATTGAGTAAAGCGGTTTACGACTGCGGATGAACCCCGAGACGGGACTCAGAACTATGCGCAACCCAATGTGTCGCACCTTGGTCTGGTTGTCGACGGTACTCCAGATCACTTCCCTGTTCGCCTCGGCCAACACGAGCGTCCATACCAGTTGGCTCTGGCACCTGCACCAGCCGATTTATTGGCCGGATCGCGCGCCAGAAAATCATCCGACTTTGGGGCTCGCCTCTACCGTCGACCACTATCAAAACGCATGGGACACACTTCAGTTGGACAACAGCGGTTTCGGCCATCCGAGTGATACGAGTTTGTCGAGCGTGTTCGGCGAAGCGGACCGCCTCAACGCCTATCAAGGCGAGCCCAACACAGTCCTCCAAGACCTGAATTCCTACGCCAACTCAGGCGCACAAGTGAACTACTCCGGCGCGTTGATGGAGAACGTCCAGAGTCTGGCCGAGGGCGATCCGTCCATGGGTTACAGCACAACTTGGTATTCGGGAGACCAGCAGGCGCACACTTGGACCACCACCAACGGCAAGACGCGCCTGGACCTGACCAATTTCACCTACCACCATTGCATCGCCCCGTTCGTCAGTGATGAAACCTTGGAGATGGATATTCTCATCCATCAGCGTCAACAACAGATCTTCTGGGGGTCTGGCGCAACCAATTTGATCTCTCGCGGTTACTTCCCCGCGGAGACATGTTTCAGCGAGCGCATCATCCCAACCCTTCAAAAACTCGGCATCGCCTGGAGCGTCGTCGGCAATAACCACCTGACCCGTTCCTGCGCCGATTTCCCGCAGGTGATGGTGTTGGGATCGGGCGGCGAGAATTGCGACATTCCGAACCTCGCGGACCAGATCAACCCGGTACAAGGAACCAGCAGCTACACCACCCGAAGCATTTCCGTCGGTTGTTCGCCTACGGCCACAGCGCCGTTCGCTTATCAGATGCATTATGCACGATATGTCGATCCCACCACGGGAGATGCCTCGACGATCATTGTGGTCCCGGCCGACGAGGCGCTTAGCTGGGATGACAGCTATAGCACGTGGGACCTGAGCTTGATCAGCCCCATTGCCGCAGCAAACAATCCCAGCAAACCGTCGTTCCTGCTGCTTGCCCACGACGGGGACAATGCATGGGGCGGTGGATATACGTATTACAACACGTGGGTTCCCCAATTTGCCCAAGAGGCGGCCAGTGACGGCTATGAACCGTCCACGGTCGAGGAATTCCTCTCGGAGTTTCCCCCGAGCACCAATGATATTGTCCACGTCGAGGACGGCGGTTGGGTAAACGCAGCGGGCGATTTTGGCTCGCCGATCTATGTCAACTGGCACTGGCCACCCAGTATCTTGAATTCCAGCCCCAACGTCGTCGATCCCAGCGTCGGCGTAAGTTCCAAGGCCGACGTGTGGCGCGTCATCACGGCCACGGAAAACCGCGTCAAGACCGCCCAGCAGATCGAGAACACGCTCAATGGCTACACAAATCGCATCGACCAGATTCGCGATCCGGGCAGCTACGGCGGGACACCCTCGGCGGTCGAGCTGGGCTGGCATTACTATCTCGCCGGTCTGGACAGCGGCTTCGTGTATTACGGCTGCACTGCGGATGAATGCTGGCGTCCCGTGCTCGCGCAATCGAACGCGGTGCGCAACGTCGATTCCATTCTGGCCGCCAATCCGTCACTGGACACGACACCGCCAACCGTATTCATTCCGCAACGTTATCCTTACAATCCGGGCACGACCAATTTCGGCGTGGAGTACTCGTACAAACAGTACATCCCCACAAACACGGATTTCTGGGTGTGGACCTACGCGTATGATGTCTCGGGCATCACCAACGTGACCCTGCTCTACCGCTCCAACGGCAGCAGCAATCCACCGACCCAGGACGAGTTCAAGACCTATGCGGGCGGCCCGAATACCGGCCTGTGGGTCGGTCTTTCCATGACAGACCGATCCGTGGCGCCACAGAGCACCGTCCTGCCGCCGAAGTATATTGCCGATTACTACTACGCGAAGGTTACCGGACTCACCAATACGTACGTCGACTACTATGTGAGCGCGACCGACAGCTATGGCAATACGTACAACTCACCGATCCAACACGTCTATGTCGCCCCAATGCCGACTGGCGGCAGTGGTGGCGGCACTGGCGGAGGAGCCACGGGTTGTGATGGGCGGTTCTGTGTTTCGCCGACGACTCCCGTGGCGGGCAATCCGGTGACAATCACCTACAGCGCGGCTGGTGGCCCGCTTACCAACGCGAGTCAGATTTGCCTCCATCTGGGTTGGAACGACTGGGGCACAGTGGTTTCGCCGGATGCTTCGATGACATTCAACTCCGCCTCCAACGATTGGACGTACGTAACGACCGTTCCCACCAATGCCACCCAATTGGATTGTGACGCTAACAATTGCAGCGGTACCTGGGACAACAATAATGGCTCGGACTACAAGTTCGCGGTCACGACCGGCCCGGTGCCGACACCGCCGAACACCCCGACAAACGTCGTTGCCACGGCGGCGAGCGCGACTGAAATCGACCTGAGCTGGTCGGCATCATCGAACGCCACCAGCTACGCGGTATACCGCAGCGGATCGCAATTGGCCACAACCGCGACTACGTCCTACGACGATCTGACCGTCGCTCCAAACACCGAGTACTGTTATACGATCGTCGGCGTGAACTCGGGCGGCAACTCAGCGCCGAGCACGCCGGCCTGCGCGACCACACCAACCGCTCCGGCACCGTCTACCCCGACCAACGTCGTGGCAATTGCCGAGGCCACCAATGAAATCAATGTCACTTGGTCGGCCTCCACCGGTGCCGCTGCCTACATTGTGGAACGCGGCGGCACCCCTGTCGCTACCGTGTCAACAACCTCCTACCTTGACAGCAGCTTGGTGTCGAACACGCTGTATTGCTATTCCGTTTCCGCCAGCAACAGTGCGGGCACATCGGCGTTCTCATCGTCGGCCTGCGCCACTACACCGGCAAGCACCGGCGGCGGAAACGAGTGCATCGGACGGTTCTGCGTCTCGCCTGCGCCTCCGGTTGTAGGCGACGTCGCCACAATTACGTATTACCCCGCTGGCGGCCCATTAACCAACGCCAGTCCGGTCTACCTCCATCTTGGCTGGAACAGCTGGGCCACCGTCGTCTCCCCGGATGCAGCCATGACCGCCGTCTCCAACACGTGGGTCTATACGGTGACCGTTTCCAGCACCGCGACCCAGATGGATTGCGACGCCAACAACGGCAATGGCACCTGGGACAACAATAGCGGCGCGGACTACAAGTTCGCGGTCGCCAGCGCTCCGCCACAGGCTCCGACGACTCCCACGAACATCGTGGCGACGACTGCGGGTCTCAGCCAGATCAATGTGAGCTGGTCGGCGTCATCCGGTGCCACCGGCTATGTCGTGGACCGTAACGGCTTGCCGGTCGGGTCAACGGCGGCCACCTCATTCAGCGACGTCGAGTTGCAAATGAACACCCAGTATTGCTACACCATCGCGGCAACAAACTCGGTGGGTTCCTCGGCGCAAAGTGCTCCGGCCTGCGCGACAACGCTCGCCTTCCAGATGACGGGAATCGCGATACAGGGCAGCAACGTGCTGCTGACCTGGGTCGCCCCCGAAGGCTCGACCAACGTGGTGCAGGCGACCGATGGCGGAGCCGGCGGCAGCTACGCGGCCAACTTCCTGCCCATTGGCCCGCCAATCATTATTCCTGGCAGCGAGCCAGAGTCGGTGTCGACCAATTATCTTGATATCGGCGGCGCGACAAACTCACCTTCACGCTATTATCGTATCGCGTTGACGAATGTGACCGGGCTGGTGACCACCCAGGCTTTCGACAACGCCGCACAGCCTGCTTACAGCGGTAGTTGGACCAACGGCAGCAACGGTGGGTTTGGTTTGGGTGCGTGGACGCTGGCGACGAGCATCGCGGGCATTAACAGCAACGGGTTCTTCGTCGGTTCTTCGACGAACAACGCGGCCGGTGCGTCGCCGGGGATCGACACGAGCGGCGAGTCGTGGGCCATGTACGCCAACAGCGGAAACACGTCGGTGGCATATCGGGCGTTCGCCAGTTCGGTCCCGGTCGGCGGCACGCTCAAGATTGATATGCGGAACGGCTATATCAACACCGGCGGCATCGACGGGTTTACCCTGCGCCACGGCAACGTCACCGGCAGTACGACAAACTACGCCGCAGGCGCGCGTCTGCAGTATTATTTCGTCGGCGGTGGGAGCGACTACACGGTGGTCGACTCGGGCGGCGCACGCAGCACAGGCGTGGGTTTCACCGGCACGGGTCAACATCTGGTCTTCGCTTTGGGAACAAACGACGCTTACACGCTGACGATCATCGACAACGCCAGCGGCACCACGAATGCGACCATGAGCGGCACGCTCGCGGGAACTTCCGGCAGCAGCGTCGACAGCATCAGCCTGTTCGACATTAATGCCGGTGCGAACACCCCGTACAACCTGTACTTTAATTCGCTGAATGTTTATCCATGATCTTGTCGGCTGTGGGAAACTGCGTAACGGTCACCTCGTCCGGGTTCTCCCACGCGGAGGTCGGTCCGTAAGGAAATGTGGCAATGTAACAAGGTAGCAGGCGCGGTGATTTTCGCCGTACTGAGCCCTCAGAGAGGGGGAAAGGACGAACGATGAATCGAAAAAGTGTGGTCGTAGCCATCTTGTTGGGGTTGGCGTGCGCAAGCCAGGCGCGCGCGGAAGCCATTCTCCAGTATTTCAACACCAGTTGGAACGAGATCGCCACGCGCATGCCCGAAGTGGCGGAAGCGGGGTATACCGCGTTGTGGCTGCCGCCACCGTTCATCGCTGGTGAGACGAATTCGGTGGGCTATGACACGGTCAATCGTTTCGATTACGGCACCTCGGCCGCCACGCTCTACGGCACGGCGAACGATCTGCTGAACGTGGTGACCGTGGCGCACCGCTTCGGCCTGCGCGTGTACTTTTCCAACGTGATGAACCAGAATGGCGGGGCGCTCCCGGACACGCCTCCCAGCACGCTCAGCAACACCCAACCCGGCTTCGTCCCCGAAGACTTCCATCTGATCGTGAACTCCACCAACCCGCCCAGCTACAGCACATTGCCCTCGGCGAATGAGAACTACAACGACGAGTGGCAGGATTTGTATCTCAACGCGTTCGGCATCGATATCGCCCAGGAGAATCCGAATGGCAGCTTCGGTCCGGCCGAGGGCGATACGTATCCCAAGTGGTACGGCATCCGGCAGCCGAACAATCCCGAGCTTTATCCCGATACGAACGTGATCGTCGCGACCGATGAGAATGGCTACAACTTCAGCCCATTCGACGGCCATGGCCAGCCGGTTCCGGAAGACGTCAACGGGATGCTCATCCGCGCTGTCCGCTGGTTCGTGGATCAGAGCAAGTGCGACGGGATTCAGTTGGATGACGTGAAGGGTGTCCCCAGTTATTTCTTCGGCGACCAGGGCTACACGGGCGACAACAAGGACATCAGCACCTCGGGCTACTGCGGCAACATTCAGGCACAGTTCAACATCACCCATGGCTTCAACAGTTGGAGTAACCTCCGGGCCAGCTTGTTCGATGACCAACTACCGCGCGTCAACGCCATGATGTGGGGCGAATGCCTTGGCCAGCCAACGAACTGCACGATCACCTGCGAACAAAACTACGTCGATGCCGGCATGCGCGTCGACGACAACGAGTTCTACAGTCACATGTTTCAAGCCGTGTGTGGTGGGTGCGGCGGCGGGCTCTGGGGCCTGGATCAGACCGGCGCCTATTCGTTCGACGGGTGGGAAACCGGCCTGATCCACGACGGGGTCCAAGATTACAGCGCCAGTTCGATCTATGACCGCACCTCGGCGAACGCATTGTTATTTACTCGTGCGGGCCTGCCCAGTGTGTACACCGATGGCTATAACGAATCGACCGCCAACCCCCCGTTTCCCTTGGTTGCCGACAACGCGTTCTTGGGCGAGTTCGTCGCCAGCAATCCGCCACCGTATCTCCCGAACCTGGGCTACATTAATCAACTTTTCTCCCACGGCAACCAGAACCCGAAATGGAGCGACCAAACCTACTGCGCTTACGAACGCCTGGATTTCCGCGAGAATTCCGGCATGTCCACGTCGTCCGCTGCGGTCCTGCTGTTCATGATGGCCCAAAACGGATCGGGCGGCCAATCGCGCGGTTACGCCACGTCATTCCCCGTCGGCGCCAGGCTCATTAATTACTCGACCTACAACAATGCCTTCGGATTCGGTGCGACGGTTGCCACCAACGGCTACCTGCTCAACGATCAGGGCGGTTTGATCATCGCTCCCGCGGGCGGCTATTGGGCTTTTTCGTGGAGCGTTCCCGGAATGCCGGCGGTGTGGAACGACGGAATTTACGACCCGGTACAACCGATAACCATTTTGCAAAATGGACAACAGTGCGGCACGATGACCTACTATCGTCACGATGGCGTCAACGGCGACCCGAATTTCAACCCGTACGGCGTGACCAATGCCGTGCCGGGCTCCTACCAGTACCCGTGGACCGTCCCCTGCGTCACCAGCCCCTCCAATTTGACGTTCATCGCCCGCGCCGACGGCTCCTGCGCCAATATCCTGATGAAGCTCGACGGCGGGATGGATCTCAACTCGCAGATGGGCCTCGGTCCACAAACGGGCGATCTCCGCGACAATCGCCCCGGGCTGGCCGACGATGTGTTTCTTGGCTACGAGCAGATGGGCTTCGTGCAACGTGTCTCGGAAATGTTCGCCGCTGAGGACGTGTCGCGCAACATCATTGGCTCGCCCGGCTGCGAGACGTATTATGCCACCATCGGTAGTACCAACGGATTCGGAGTCAACGACGGCAGCGGCACCAACAGCAGCATCGGCACCGTTGACTGGGCGTGGCACAATCCCACCTCGAACAATCAGTTTGCCAACAACCCAACGCTCCAGTTTAATCCCGCGCCGCAGAACGCCGCAGGCCAGCCGATCACGGTCTGGGTAAAGATTGGTTACACGAACCAACCACAGTTCGCCTGCGTGTATTATACGACCAACGGCGTGACATGGCCCGACGGCAGCGCGGGCGTCGGCAAAGGCACGACCCAGGTCGCGCCGATGGCGTTTAACAGCAACGGGACTTTCGATGGCACGGGCACGCCCGTGTGGTGGACAGCCACGCTGCCGGCGATGCCGGCGGGCACGGTGTTGCGTTACAAGATCGGCGTATGCCAGACCAACGCGAACCCCTGGTTCCCGTTCGCCACCGCCGACGTCGCGATCAAGCAGCGGCAGGAGACGATCTATCAGATCACGAATTTCAACGCGGCAACCATCGGTTTCTATCCACACAACGATTATGGGGTGTGGCAAAACGGCCTGGACGAAGGGTTCCACGTCCTGCGCACCAAAACGTTCCTCCAACGCAGTGGCGAGGCCTCGATCTACAACCTCAACACCCAGACGTTCTACTACGACACGAGGACACCCCAGGGCCAGATCCTGTTTCCGGCCTACGGCACGACAATCACCAGTTCGAATTACAACGTGGTCGTCCGCGCCGATCGCACGACCAGCGCGGTCTGGTATCAGATCACCGACGGGAACGGCGCCGGCCAATGGGCCCAAGCGACCGCTGTCTGGCCGTCCACGGTGGGGCTGAACACCACCTACCCGTTGGAATGGCGATTCAATTACACGAACATCCCCACCAACGGCATGGCGCAGATTCAGGCGCGGCTGCTGAGACTTACGTCGTCCACCAACATGAACCTGACGGACGTGGCCGGCCATTTCACCACGCTTAACACCACGGTCGGCACGGGTCAGCCCCTCGACTCCGTGGGCGATGGGATCCCCGATTCATGGCGCGCCCAGTACTTCCCCAACCAGCCAACGAACAACGTCAACGGCACGACGACCAATGGCCTGTCGTGTGCGACCTGCGACGCCGATGGCACCGGCCAAGACAACCTGTTTAAGTATCTGGCGGGGCTGAATCCCACGAATCCGGCATCCATCTTCATGATCAACGCCACCCAACCCACACCCTTGGGCGGGTTTGTGGTCAACTGGACTTCGGTTCCTGGCTACGTCTACCAAGTGTTGGACAGCGCCAACGCCAGCGGCCCCTGGCAGGATATCGGCAGCCCGTCCACAGCTGCCGTCAACCAGGTCTCGATGACCTATACCGATACGACGGCAAGCGCGGTGTCGACGCGGTTCTACCGCGTCCAAAATCTGGGTCAATAACAACCGCCTGCAATTACTTCAATTCTAAGCCTTGATGTTTGCGCGAGGTTTTGCTATGTTAAGTGCCTTGGGAAGCGAGCACATCCAGATGGACGACATTCTCGAGCGTTATCCGAAAACCGTGGCGATCAAGGGCGGGCTGGAAGCCACGTTGCGCCCGCTAGAGGCTTCCGACGAAAAGTCGTTTCATGAGTTCTTTTCCGCCGTTCCCGAGACCGAACGACTTCTGTTCAAGCATCGCGTCACCGACCCCGAGGTCATCCACGACTGGTGTCAACACATCGATTACGGGAAAATTCTCCCCATCGTCGCCATTGCCGATGGCCGCATTGTGGCCGATGCCTCGCTGCACCAGCACTTGGCGGGTTGGAAGCGTCACATCGGGCGGATCAGCATTGTGGTTCACCCCAATTACCGTGGGCGCGGATTGGCCCGGGCATTGGTGCGGGAATTGATTGATATTGCCCGCGACGCCGGTCTCGAAAAGCTGGAAGCAGAATTCATGGGAGAACAGCTGGCCGCACGGCGTGTATTTGCCGAAGTCGGTTTCAGCGATTTGTTGGTGATCACCGATTACGTCAAGGACATGCAGGCCGTTTCCCATGACTATGTGTTGATGGGCCGCCACATTATTACCGACGAAGAATACGCCGGAATGGGTTGATTCATCCGGGATAAGAGGGAGATTGATTGTTATGAGAGTCACAGCACGAAATATCCGTTTCTGTTGTTCAACCGTTTTAGCAACGAACCGATGGTGCCTGTGGGTCGTTTTCTTCGCCCTTGTTGTCGCCGCCCCGTCTCTGTCCAGCGCCCAGGCTTGGAGCACCATGAATATCCCGGGCAATTGGGACGGTTACAACGCTGACGATACCACGATGCCATTTCGCATGAATACCGTTCCCCCACCGGGCACTCCGGCTGGCGGCTATTGGTACACCAATGTCATGTACGTTGCCGCGTCGGGTGGAAACGTGACCAATGGCACCTACCAGTTCAAGCTTGCGGCCAATGGCTCGTTTACCTACAATTGGGGCGGCGCATCCGTGGCCATCGACGGAACCACTTCCTTGGCCTCCGACAGCGCCAACAACGCTCAGATTACAGTAACCAATGGCCTTTACTACTCGTTCCGCACGATCAATCCTCCCACAAACGCCGCCGCCACACTCGCCGTGATGAAGACATCCGCGCGCCCCGTATCGGTCATGCGCGCCGGCCAATCTCCTGCAGTGCCGCGAACGAACGATACTGTGACTGTGACTATCACCTTGGGCGCGGCAAAGTCGCCCGAAGAAAACATCTTTGTGCGCTGGACCACCAATGGTTTCGCCACGTCGTCTTTCGCACAGGCTTCCGGATCGGGCACCAGTTACACCGCCGCCATCCCGCCCACGGGCACCGACGACACCACGGTGATCTATTACATTCTGAGTTCGACCGTCACGCCCGCCGGCGGGCTGACCGGCAGCAACGCGGACGCCCTGACGTTGAATTTGGACGCCAACGGCGGCAGCAACTACACGTACACGACCTACGCCATGCCGTGGCCGGGCTTCGGCTACCCGAGCGATCCGGCAACCAACATCCATCACTGGAAGGAAGAAGCGATTGTCGGCAACGGCTACATGAACGCGATGCTTGATCAAAATGGCGCACTCTACGACATCTATTTTCCGAGCGTGGGTGACCGCCACGGCGTCGATACTTCCAACGAAGGCTACCGCGGCCCCGAATCGTGGCCGAACGAAAATAACAACAGCAATCCTTACGTCCCCTGCACCAACCTGAACGAGGAAGCCAACGGCCAGATGAATATGATCGCCGGCATGGGCGGCATCGCCGTCGGCGCAGCCGGCACAAACAATATCTACTGGCTCCAAAACACGAATGGCACCGACTACGCCAACGTCACCCAACAATGGGACAGTGACAGCGTCAACGTGGTGCTGACTTCCAACCAATTGGTCGCCGCCGGTAATAACATCCAGGTCGTGCAATACGACTTCTGCCCCTCGACCAACGCCCTGCCCATCGTGACGGACAACACCCGCACCAACTACGGCGTCTACATCAAGCGCTTCCTGTTGACCAACAATCAAGCCACCACCAACACGATCGATTTCTACTACGACGCCAACTTCAACGTGAACGGCGACAACACCAACAATATCATGTACTGGGAGACCACCGTTGGCGGCACGAACTACAACGCCATGGTCACGTTCAGCACCAACTATGTCGATGTCCCTTCGTCGAACCAGCAATGTCTCCCGAATGGCTATGGCGTCGGGTATTCCCCGTCGTTCGCCTTCGACTGGATCAAGAACAGCTCCATTTACTTTGCCACGACGATGAAGCTGGTGACCAATACCGCCACGGGTGCGGGTCTGCCCGCCGATGGCAGTTGGCGTGACCTCACCGCCACGGACAATCAAGAGGGCTGGGTCGGCAAGCGCATTACACTCGCCCCGGGCGTTACCAACGAAGTCGACGTCATGGTCGTTGGTTCCTGGGACGATTTTGCCGGCGCCACCGGCACGTACGACTTCTGGGGCCGGCCCATGATCACCTGGTTCTACAACAACAACATGGCGACCGCCCAGGCGGCCACGGAGACGTATTGGTCGAACTGGCTGAACGGCGGCGTGACCGTGGATCTCCCGAGCGCCGCGTATAATACGCTGTTCAAACGCTCGTTGTTGGTTACGGCGTTGCACGTCGATGATGTGACGGGCGCGATCATGGCCGGCATGCACAACGGCGCCTATCCGTTTATTTGGCCTCGCGACGGCGTGTACGCCGCCGTGACTCTGGATCGGACAGCGCACACTAATGAAGCCGCACACTTCTACCACTGGCTCCAGAACGATGCGTACCGCCCTCCCGATAGCAACCCCGGCGGGCTGTCGTTCTACTGGCAAAAGTACACGACCGATGGCTATTACGTGTGGACCGGCGCCCAAATCGACGAAACGGCCATCGTCCCGTGGGGTCTCTACTATCATTATCTTATCACGGGCGATGCCAGTTTTGTCGCGGACTATTACCCACTGGCGCTCCAGACTGCGTACGCGTCTTATTGGACCGGCACCAATGATCCCTCCGGCGCCCACTATGACTTCACCAACAACCTCATGTACACTGAGAATGTCTGGGAGGATTCCTCCGACGAATTCCTCTATTCCAACGCCTCCATCGTCCGCGGCCTGCGCGATGCCGCCAATCTCGCCGCCATGGTCGGCGACACGTCCAACGAAACGACGTGGACGACCCAGACCGGCTACATCGTCGGCGGGCTCACCAATCGCATCAATTCCCGCTACGAGCCCGCTGATATCAGCCAGTTGGGCATGGCCCTGCCGTTCGAGGTCTTTGAGCCGAATAACCCGCTCATGACCAACGTCGTCGAGTGGCTCAACGGCCGTCAGGCGGTCGGTACCTGTGCCGATTGCCTCGCCAACGGCGGACCGTGGGAAGATGACCTGGTCGAAACCGACTCGGTCAATTATGCCTCCATCGTCGGCTTGGTCAATCGTTACGCCCACAACGTCTACGGCGATACCGACGATTATTGGAACACGTCCCCCGGCGCCTACCTCCACAGCCCGTGGTTCCTGGCTTCCTCCTGGCTGGGTGAGTACTTCGCTCGCTGGCAGGATTATGTTGGCGGCACCAGCCTGGTGGACACGAACAAGAACATGCTCGACCTGCTCGTCGCCAAATTGGGCCCGATGGGCCTGGCTTCCGAGCAAATCGCGCCCACACCGGCCCTGCAGCTGTACCCCGGCTTCTGGCTCCAGACTGCCTGGCCCAATACTTGGGAATCGCATTCGACGCTCATCGATCAAATCATGATGTTCCTCGATTTCAAACCCGAAGGCACGAACGGCAACAATACCGCTTACTTCGCACCGAAGCTGCCCTCCGCGTGGAGCACCATGACGTTCAACAACCTCGATTCCCAGGGCCAGCGGTTCGATGTCACGATCACAGAGAACGCGCAGAACGTTCGCGCTGACATCAACAAGCACACCGTCGGCGCGCTGAACTACGACGTCTACCTGCGCATCCCCGCCGGCGTCACGCCGGTGATGGTGGTCACAAACGGCACCTACTATGTCCCCTCGCCTTCCCAGTATGATACGACGACCGGCCGCGTGCATGTCCAGGGTCCCCTCACGTCCGCCGACATCACCAACGACATCGTAGTGACCTATGGCACCAACAGCTACGCCGGCGACGGTATTCCCGATTCTTGGAAGCTGCAATACGGGATCAATCCGCTCAGTGCCATTGCCAGCGCCTATGCCAACGGTGGCTCCAGCGGCTTCACCTATCTGCAGGCTTACATGGCTGGCTTCAACCCCACGATCTCAACGACCTACCTGCGCGTCATTAGCATCGTGAAGTCAAACACGAACGTCATTGTGACGTATCTCGGCGCCAGCGGTGACAGCACCTGGTCACCGGGATTCGCGTCGCGCACGAACGTGCTGGAGTACACGGCGGGTACGGCCACGGGAAGCTACTCAAATGACTTCACGCAAGTCCCCGGTCAGTCCGATATCCTCAGTGGCGGCACCGGCCTCGGCACCGTCACCAATATGACCGATGTCGGCGGCGCGACCAACGTCCCGTCCCGATACTATCGCGTCCGCGTCCTGCTGCCGTAAGTTCGTTTCCGACTGCAGCGGCGCCCTATGAGCACCGAAACGGCCGAGGGGCATACAAATCCGCGTTGACTCGCGGAGAGTCGATCTCCTCGCCCCTTGGGGGAGAGGATTGAGGTGAGGGGTTCTTCTGCCGCCATGTGATACACCACTACCTTCCGCCGCGGAGGCTCAGATTGCGGGACATTAGGCTCGAAATTTGGGTTTGTTTTTGGCTTTCCAAAAATGAGTTTTCCACGCCGGCTTGAACAGAATTGGGTTCGTTTGGTAATCCCCCCGCACCCAACTTTCCCACTCTGTGGACACAACCCACCCGCGCCACAGGTTTGCCCTCAAGCCAACCCGCCGCGTCTTCCCAGTCCCTTTATGTCAAACAACAGTTTCTACCACCCATATTATCTGACTACCGATACACCTGTCAAGCCACACTATCGTTCCTGCCATGCGCGGCCCGTCCCTCGTCGTTGTAGCCACGCCGCTCTGTCGGCGTGCTTCCCGTCGTTGGTAGGGACGCCTCATCGAGGCGTCCGCGCCGCCCCTCGTCGTCGGTCTTCTGTAGCGGCGCTCTATGAGCGTCGGTCGTACGTATCCGGCTGACAGAGCACGCATGTTGAGGTCGGTGTTACCGCCGCTACTCTCGTGAAACCGTGACGTCCCCGAACAGGGTTTACGAAAACCTGTCCATCTTGAGCCAGCCTTGGAGGGCCGAATCTGCTTGCCGTTACGTTGACTTGATATTTCCACCCTCGGTGAGGGAGACGTAGCTAGGACGCTCGTCTGCCCGGTTTCGGGTTCGAGTCGGCGCGAGAATGGATTCGAACCATGCTTCCGTCATCGCGGGCGTGTCCGGTACCAAACGCTTCCGTGACCCCTGTTGCCTCTTCTCTGACCCAGGCTCCCAACGAGTGCGCCGTCAGCAGCCCGTAACGACGCAACAAGGCGTCGCCCCTCCTGCCAGTCAGATGAATGGAATCGCATGAAAACACCAAACACATTTCTGGCCACCGCGCTGGCCCTAGTGGCAACCATTTCGACCACCCACGCCACCGTGCTCTACGTGAACGTCAACAGCGCCACCCCTGCGCCGCCCTACACCACCTGGGCGACAGCCGCCACGAACATTCAGGATGCGGCAAATGCGGCAGGCTCGGGTGACGAGATTGTGGTGACCAACGGCACGTACACCCCCGTCACAGTGAACACACCGCTGTTGGTGCAAAGCGTCAACGGCCCGGGCGGCACCGTAATCGATGGCGGCGGCGCGGCACCGTGCGTCTACCTCACCAACAACGCGGTGCTGGTGGGGTTCACATTGACCAATGGTTCTGGAGGGGTTTACTGCGAAGACGCCAGCGCCGTGGTGTCCAATTGCGTGCTGACCGGTAACTCGTCCGACGTGGGCGGCGGGGCCTATGGCGGCACGCTCAACAACTGCACCCTGACCGGCAACTCGGCTATCAGTATCTTATACTTTGGAGGCTACGGCGGCGGGGCCTACGGGAGTACGCTCAACAACTGCACATTGACCGGCAATTCGGCGTCTCTCGGCGTTAAATCCGATTTCACTTCTGGCGGCGGGGCTGCCTATTGCATGCTCAACAACTGCACCCTGACCGGCGACTCAGCCGTGTATGGCGGCGGGGCCTATGACTGCACGCTCAACAACTGCATCGACTATTACAACGGTCCCTATGGGGGAAACTATGACGCTTCCAGCACGCTCAACTACTGCTGCACGACGCCTCTGCCCAGTGGCATAGGCAACATCACCAACGCGCCGCTGTTTGTGGATTATGCTGGCGGCAACGTGCGCCTGCAATCCAACTCCCCCTGCATCAACTCCGGCAACAACGCTTATGTCGTCGGCAGCACCGACTTGGACGGCAACCCCCGCATCGTCGGAGGCACCGTGGATATCGGGGCGTACGAATATCAAACCCCGACTTCAATCCTTTCCTACGCTTGGCTCCAGCAATACGGCCTGCCGACCGATGGCTCCGCGGATTACGCAGACACGGATGGCACCGGCCAGAACAACCTGTTCAAGTATGTGGCCGGGCTCGACCCGACCAACCCGGCGTCGGTGTTCGTGCTCAACGTCGCGAACGCGAGCAACCAGTACCAGGCGATGAACCTGAACTTCAACCCACTTGCTCTGGGCCGCACCTACACGCCGCAGTTCAGCACCGATTTGGCAGGTGGTGTCTGGCTGCCGCTCACAACGTACACGAGTCTGTTGACGAACGGCAGTCAGGTCACGATCACGGACACGAACCCGATTCCGCCGCAGGAGTTCTACCGTATCGACATCTCACTGCCTTGAAGGGCTAGGAGGCGCAACCACGGGGACTAAACGGCAACGGAACAAGACCGAAGCCGCGTTGACGACCCGGTGAATAACCCCGGCTGTGCCGCCCCGCTTCACTCCCGCACCAAAATCGCCGCGCTCTTCTTCGACAGGCCGACGTCGATTTTCCCGTCGCGGACGAGATAGGACGGCTCGGTCTTTGGTCCAAGGCGAATCGCGCGCACCATCGCGCCCTTCGCGAAACTGGGGAAACCCAGGCTCTCCATCGGGACCATGACGAATTCCACGGGCGACGCGGTCATCACGTCCACTACTTTGCTGCCATTGGGAAATGGGGATGGGAGAGTCACGGTCTGGTCCCGGTCGCTGTTGTTCACGACCACCGCGACGGCCTCGTCGCCTCGCGTGCGCGTGAATCCGTACACGTCGTTCGCATCGTCCGTCACCCACGTGTGAAACCGGCCCGTGCGCAGCGCGGGATACGTGTTGCGGATGGCAATCACGCGACGGTAATGCTCCCACAAGTCCGGCATGACGGCGTCCTGGGGGTTGTCGTACGGCTCCAAGTCCTTCCAGAGCATCTGCTTGCGGTCGACGGGATCGCCCGCGCCGAACATCCCCGCCTCGTCCCCGTACCAGATCATCGGCGCGCCCAGAAACGTCATCTGGAATGTCGCCATCAGTTTCTGGATCTGGTAGGCCGCCGGCCCCGGCTTGGACCCGTCGTAGGTCACGCCATCTTGGAGACGGTCCCTCTGGTTGTAATCGCGGTCGGGATTGACAACCATGTTCACCAACCGGTCCGTGTCATGGGAATCGTATAGGTTCTGCATGACGTAGTCGACCTGGAGCGGATACGCCGCGAGCAAGCCCCGGAGCTGGTGGTCGAACTCGCTCGCCGTCGTCTTGCGCTTCTGGTCGATGAAATAGTGAATCGACCGCATGGCGAACTGGTAATTCATCACCGCGTCCCATTCGTTGCCCTGCAAGTATTTCGTCGCGATCCCCCAAATCTCACCGGTGATGTACGCATTGGAATTAATGCCCTTCACCAGCTTGCGCCAATCGATCCAGAACGCGGCGGGAACATCCTGCGCCACGTCGAGCCGCCAGCCGTCGACGCCGTCCGACGAATCGCCGTTGCCATTCGGATCCATCCAGCGGCGCGTGATGTCAAAGATGTACTGTTTCGCGGAATCAGACGCGTATCCCTTTTCGGAATCCTTGTGGAAGTTCGGCATCCCACCGCCGCGGTCCCACGAATTGTACTTCACGGGCGGCCCCCAACTCGTGATATCGAACCAGTCCGCGTAGGGCGATTTCTGGCCGTTGGCGAGCACGTCCTTCAACGCGAAGCTGTTGCGTCCCATGTGGTTGAACACGCCGTCGATGATGACTTTCAGACCTTGCTTGTGCGCCTCCCTGATGAAGAGCAGAAACAACCTGTCCGACGCCGTCCACTGCCACGTCTTCGGATCGAGCGTTTCCTGTGGGATGACCGCTTCGTTGTCGCCCTTGAAACCGAAATACTGCGAGACATGGCGGTAATCGATCGTGTCGTAGCCATGGTTCGATCCCGCCTCGAAAATGGGACAGAAATACAACGCCGTCACACCCAGTTCGCGAAAATAGGGCAGCTCGCTCAACACACCCTGAAAATCGCCGCCGAACCGCCGCCCATACCAGTCATTCGAAAACTGAGGATTGTCCTGCCGCAGACTTTCCCACGCCGCCAGCTTGTACCAATCCCAACGCCACGGCAACGTATGGGGCGGATCGTTCTGGGTCGTGCCATTGCGGAACCGGTCCATAAAAATCTGGTACCACACCACGTTGCGCGCCCAGTCGGGCGTCGGGAACCGTTCCGTCAAATCGCCGGTAAACCAGTGACCGTCGCTCGCCGCGTACGTCCGGTTCGTTACGGTGTTGCCGAGCGTAAAATAATAATACGCCGTCTTGTTCGTCGATTCGGTGGATACGGTCGCGTCCCAATAATCGAAACCAAACTCGGTCCCGTCGCGCTCCATCGGGATGTCGCGATCGCGCCGGTCGCGCCAATGCAATACCACGTGCTGCACGTTGTCGTGCAGGGTCCGCAGTTTTACCTCCGCCGAGTCGCTGGAAATGACATTGAAATACGTCGCCTGGTTCGGATCGTGGCGGACCGCGGCCAGATTGACATCCTTGGGAGACGCGGGACCGAAGTCCTTGCCCTGCTCGCCGACAAATATGCCCGAGTTGAACCCGTGTTGACCATTGTCCTCGCGCAATGCCGGATCGCTGTTCGGATCCTGCATCCACACATCTCCATTGACGACGAACTTGTAATGATGAATTCCCTCGTCGAGCTTGAGGTATTTGATGAACGTGCCGTCGCCGAGATCGGTCATCGGCATCTCCCTCCGGTCCCAATCGTTGAATGTCCCCACGAGATTGACCGAATGAACGTCCACGTCGGTGGGGAATGCGGGATCATCCCTGGGTCGGTACCGGAATTGAACCAGGTCTGCCGGCTGGCACGTCAACCGCCGGGTCTTCTCAATGTAGCGCGCCCGCCAGACTTGCGGTTTCTCCTGGGTAACGGTAATCGTCAGGTTGGCAACAATCTGGCCCAGGTCGTGATTCCGGACGACGGCCAGATGCACCACGGCTGGCCCCGAGGAGTTGAGCAGCTTCTCGAATTCGCCAGGGGCGGTTTCCTGCATGAAGCTGGCCGGTTGCATCGGATCGTTTGCCGACCAGTCACCGAGAATCTGGTAGCTCGTGGGAGACGGCGGCTCGCTGGCCCCGAAGGCGCGAGGGCTCTCGAACCACGCCTGCCACACGAAAACCGCCAATAGTAATGTTGTTCGCCGTCGATGCATGGTTCGCCACGCCTCCGATTGTACGCACTGCCCGCCGTTCTGAGAAACGCCACCGCCGGTTACGTCTCGACCCGCAGGATTGCCGCTTGCCGCGCTGGAACAACGACCTCGTCGCCCTTCACTCGCCGACCGGAAAGAAGCTCGGTTGCCGCAACCCGCGCCGGCAATTTGACGGTCTGCGATGACTCACTGCGATTGAGCGCGACAATGCAGCGATTGCCATCGGCGCGACGCTCATACGCATACAATTCACGGTCGTTGTCCACCACAAATGGATGAAACGTTCCCGTGCGTAGCGCCGGGTTCGCCTTCCGAATCGCGATCAGCCGTTGGTAGTAGGCAAACAACTCGCGGTTCTGAAGCTCGGGCTTCTGCCATGGGTAACACCGTCGGCAATCCGGGTCCTTGCCGCCCTCCAGACCGATTTCGTCGCCGTAGTAAATGCACGGGGCGCCCTCGAACGTGAATTGCAACGCCGCCATGAGTTTCAGGGAATGAACGTCCCCTTTCACCACCGTCATCGGACGCGCCGTATCGTGGCTGCCCAACAGATTCAGCATAACCGCCGTGGTCTGCTCGGGGTAGTCGAGCATGAGCTGGCGCAGTGTCTGGTCCAATCCTTTCGTGTCCAGCGTCTCCTCGGCGAAATACCCCAGCAGCGCCTTCTGGAACCGGTAGTTCATCACCGCGTCGAACTGGTCACCCATCAGCCACGGAGTCGCATCGTCCCAGATCTCGCCAACAATGTACGCCTCGGGGTTCACGTCCCGCACCGCCCGGCGGAATTTCGGCCAGAAGGTCTGAATCACCTCGTTCGGCACGTCGAGCCGCCAGCCATCCGTGTGGGCTTCGCGCAGCCAATATTGCGCGACCTTGAGAAAGTACTCCTCGACTTCCGGATTGGTGTAATTGAGCTTCGGCAACGAATGGAATCCCCACCAGCACTCGTACCATTCCAACGCGTCCTTGTGACGCGCGAACCGGTCGGGAATCGGCCACTTCTTGATAAAAAACCAGTTCCAGTAGCGGCTGCCGCGGCCCTTCTGTTTCACGTCGAGGAAGTACGGATGCAGGTTCGAGCAATGATTGAACACCGCGTCGAGGATCACGCGAATGCCCCGCGCATGGCACGCGTCGACGAGCCGCCGCAACAGGGCCAGGTCGCCAAAATGTTCGTCGATGGTGAAATAGTCGATCGTGTCGTACTTGTGATTGCTAGAGCTTTTGAAGATCGGCGTCAGGTACAGCGCCGAGATGCCCAGGTCGCCGACGTAATCCAGTTTGTCGAAGATCCCCTGCAAATCGCCGCCCATGAAGTTGCGGTACGTGGGCGGCGCGCCCCACGGCTCGGCGTTGGGCGGATCGTTGGACGTGTCGCCGTTACAAAAACGGTCGGGAAAAATCTGATAGAAGACCGCGTCGCGGACCCACGCCGGCGTCTCGAACGGCGCTTGCTGGCCGGCATCGTAGCGAAACCATGTGCGAGGCTTGCTGGAATCGAACTCCAACCCCTGCGGCGTCAACCATCGCGGCTGGCCGCAGGCGCGCACGTGGAAGATGTACTCGGCCGGACCGTTCGGGACGATGGTCACGCTGAAAAACTCGTTTCCGTTGACCGAGCCAAGCCGTTGCAGTGTCTCTTCGCGCTCGGCCGAACCACTGCGCCACACAACCTGCGCGTCGTCGATGGCGTCGCACGTGCTCTGCAACTTCAGGATGACGCGGCCATCCCCGAGCGTGTTGACAAACCGCCGCGATTGCGGCTCATGCCGCATGCAAACATCGATCGTTCCGGGTGCTGACATAATGGTGTATCAAATGCTGCGCGACCAGTCCCCTCTTCCCGCAGGCCACCGATCCCGCTACGGACCGATGGTCTTGACCGAGTTCCGCCCGCCGAACGTGTCGTCAGCCGTCTCGGGATTCAGCGGGTCCTGCTTCCAGTTGCCATCCACGACGTACTTATATTGGTACTTGCCGGGCTTCAGCGGAATCGACGCGATCCACACACCCGAGGCCTCCCGTTCCATCGGGTTGGCCGTGGCATTCCATTCATTGAAATCCCCCGCCACGTACACGCTCTTCGCCGCCGGGTCCGTATACGTGAACGTCGGCGCGGAACTGGCCGCAGCCGAACCGCCCTTCGTGGAAGACGACGCGACCGTCGACACCTCGATCACCGAGTTCCCGTCCGTGGCCACTGGCAGGCGCGGGTCCGTCTCCCACCGCGTGCCGCCGTCAATGGCGTACTTGAACCGGTGTCGTCCCGGGGTCAAGGGCGTCGTCAGCTTCCAGTGACCGGCGCCGTCATTTTGCAAAAGCCATTCGCCGTGACCGGTCACTTTGCCGTCCTCGTTGTCCAACCAGCCATTGAAATCACCCGCCAGATGGACCGTGGTCGCCTTGGCGTCCGTATACAGGAACGTCACGCCGGTTCCTCCCGCAGTCGCACCCGCACCCTCGGGGGCCGCGGCCTTCACCTCGATCACCGAATTGTCATCGGTCGTCGCCGGCAACCGCCGGTCCTTTTCCCACCGCGCACCGCCGTCGATCACGTACTTGAACCGGTACTTGCCCGGCGCCAGCGGAACGGTCAACGTCCAGTTCCCCGAGCCATCGCTCTTCAGCAACCATTCCGTGTGGCCTGTGACCTTGCCATCCTCGTTGTCCGCCCAATTGTTGAACTCACCGGCGAGCACGACGCTCGTCGCCCGCGCATCCGAGAACGAAAACGTCGTGGGAACCTTGTTGACACTGGCGGGCGTGGCCACTGATGGCTGCACCCCGCCGACCGACACGCCGGAGTCCTCGAGGCCATTGGCCATCTTGCGCGCCGGGGTGGCGGGATCGAGGATCCATTCGCCGTCGACCACCAGCTTGTAGCCGTAGTATCCGGGCTTGAGGTGGAGTGTCTTCGACCAGGTACCGGAGTCGTCCCGCGTCATGGGAAGTTCGCTCCAATTGCTGAACTCGCCGGCGACGCTGACCGTTTTCGCGGTCGTACTGGTGTAGTGGAACGTCTGCTCGATCTCCCCGTCGCTCACGAGCGTGGCGGTGACCGCCGCGCCGGCCGAAATGGGGAGCACACCTCCGAGCAACAGCGCCAAGGGTATGGCTAAGAGTGGCGCCCGCACTATCAATTTCCCCCTCACCCGTCCCCGCAAACTACCGCGGGGCCGGCCTCTCCCCCGGCGGGGCGAGGCGTGCGTTGTGGCCGCCATTTCCTCTCCCCTTGGGGGAGAGGATAAAGGTGAGGGGTGCCGTTGGCTTCCAACGACCACTTTTAATCACACCCCAGCGCCAGCCAGCGCTTCATGTGCATGGATCGATTCCCCCTCACGCGATCAAACGGCCGGAGCCGCAACCGCGTTCTTGAGCCGCGCGCCGCAGGACTCCCGAACAGTGAGATAAATCGGGATGACTTCCTGAACGCGACTGACCTTGCCGTGGATCAATTCCACCATCCGCTCGCAGGCGAGTTTGCCGATCTCATACAGGGGTTGATGGACCGTTGTCAGTCCCGGAATCGCAAAACTGGCCTGGGGAATATCGTCAAACCCAACCACCGCGACGTCCTGCGGCACCCGCAGGCCCAGTTCGTTGAGCTTCTTAATCGCGCCCAGCGCCATCTTGTCGTTCAACGAGAAAATCGCCGTCACGTCCGGGCTGCGCCGCATCAATTCCTCTGCCGCCTTCATCCCGCCCTCTTCCGTCAACCATCCGTCCACAATCAGGCTCGGGTCGGACCCGATCCCGCTGTCCTCGATGACTTCCTGGAACGCCTCGAGGATGTCCTGGCTGGTCTGGATTTCGCCGAGGCCGCCGGCGATGAACCCGATCCGCTTGTGTCCCAGGCGGACCAGGTGCTTGGCCGCCTGCCACGCGCCGTAGCGGTAATTCGATACCACGTAATTCAGGTCGAATTCCTTGGAATAATTGTTCACCATCAGGAACGGTCGCGTGCCGTCCGTCAACTCCGAGACGAACCGATGCCGCGAGTTGGCGCCGATGAACAGGATGCCATCCACAAATTTCTGGTCGTACAGTTGCCGATACTCCTTGTTGTCGACAAATTCATTGCGGGCGACCTCCAGCAGGATCTTGTACCCGAGCCGGCTCGCGCGGTCGTAGATGCCGCTGACGATCTCGCCAAAATACACGTCGGCAAACGCATGCCGCAGTTGCGGCACCAGAACGGCCAGCGTCCGCGTGTGCCGCCACGCCAGCGCCCGCGCCATGCGGTTGGGTTGATAGCCCAGCCGCTCGATCGTCTTCAGGACGCGCGCCCGCGTGGTCTGGCTGATCCGCGGATTATCGTTGAGGACGAGCGAAACCGTGGACAATGAGACGCCGCTTTGTTCGGCGATGTCCTTGATCGTATACCGTTTTCTGGTCTCGTTCATTCGACTTGCCTTTCGCTCAAGGGGCCGCCCTCCCCAAGCACCGTTTTGTCGGTTCCCATAATTGCCTGTGGCTGCTGCTCCCACTTCGAACCAATCAACAACTGCAAACCTTTGCA
>Ga0326728_10007314_pt1 | contig 28580 bp, 24 predicted proteins | sample MB3enrmetagenome_FD_207602 | JGI IMG/M metagenome (GOLD analysis project Ga0326728, IMG submission 207602) | Lab enriched peat soil microbial communities from McLean, Ithaca, NY, United States - MB31MN | ecosystem: Environmental > Terrestrial > Soil > Wetlands > Peat | place: USA: New York... | reverse complement strand
CGGGGATCGGTCCTGACCTCGAAAGTATTCAAGTACCTCCTCGATCCCAGCCTGGTGATCCGCACGCCCTCGATCTCACTGGCCGGCAGCGAGGGAACGTTGACATTGAGCAGCGTCCCCTGACAGACACTGGAGCGCAGTACCTTGGGAATCAACATCTTGGTAAAAAGAGCGGCATACCTGTAGTCCGGGTGCTCGTATTCGGCAACCGAGACTGCCAGTGCCGGGATTCCCAGGATGATCCCCTCAAGGGCGCCGGATACGGTCCCGGAATAGAGAACGTCGATTGCCAGGTTGGGCCCCCGGTTGATGCCGGCAACGATCAGATCAGGCCTCTCTTCCATCAAACAGTTCACTGCCAGTTTGACACAGTCAGCCGGAGTACCGTCAACCGCCCAGGCCCGGCCTTCAAACATGGGGAGATGCTCTGCCCTCAGCGGTCTGTCAACCGTAATACCGTGGCCGGTCGCGCTTCGCTCCCGGTCAGGCGCCACCACGGTAAGTTCAGCGCTCTCTTTCAAAGCAGACCACAGTTCGGCAAGGCCTGCCGCGTAAATACTGTCATCATTAGTCAACAAAAGCTTCAAGCGATCACCCCTCTTATGAAAAAAGCGCCCGAAAGGCGCTTTTCTTCCAGCCTATCCGTTATCCAATCAACCTTTCCCCCTGATCAGAGAAAACGCCTCAGCCCTGGTAGCCTCGTTGGTCTTAAAGACACCCCGTACCGCTGATGTCAGAGTCTTGGATCCGGCTTTCTTGATCCCGCGCATGGTCATGCACATATGCTCCGCCTCCACCACTACGATGACCCCGAGCGGATCCAGCGCCTCCATGATCGTATCGGCGATCTGCGAGGTCATCCGCTCCTGGAGTTGTGGCCTCTTGGCGAAACCCTCAACCACGCGTGCCAGCTTACTCAAGCCCGTGATCTTGCCCTGACGCGGGATATAGGCAACATGCGCCACACCGTAAAACGGTAAAAAATGATGCTCGCAGGTGGAGTATATCGGTATATCCTTCACCAGGACCATCTCGTCATGATTCTCGTTGAAGATAACATTCAGGTCATCTTTCGGATCGTGCAACAGCCCGCAAAAGATCTCCTCATACATCCGGGCTACCCGCTCCGGGGTGTTTTTCAAGCCCTCGCGCTCCGGATCCTCACCGATCCCCTCTAAAAGTAAGCGTACACCTGCAATGATCTTTTCACGGTCCATAGTGCCATTTGGCTGATTACCCTGCACTCTATAATCCCCCCATGGCTCTCCTTTAGTGGTCTAGTCAGCTAAGAGTTTAACACTTCAATCAGAAAAAAGAAAGCCATAATTATGGCTTTCTGGCCGTTGCCCATTTACCGTATTGATTATTTGCAGGCCCGAAATCCTACAAGATGTAGCCTTTGTTTCCAAGCAGCAGCTTAACCGGCAGGGGCGAGTGCTTTATTATAATAATCCAGGGCCTCATCGGCATTTCCCCTGGCCAGAGAGGCTGCAGCCAGACCGCACCAGGCTATCCCATTGCCGGGGTCCCGCCCGACAGCTTCCATGAGACGTTCACACGCCCGATCCCATCGCTGCAGCTTCAAAAGGCAGAGACCCTGGTTGTAAAGATAGGTCGGATTATCCGGATCAAGCGACAGGGCCTTTTCATAGCATTTAATGGCCTGTTCGCAATGTCCCAGTCTCTCCAGGCAAAAGGCAATATTGTTTAGCAAAACGTGATCATCTGTTTTGAGCTTGAGCGCCTTATCAAAATAATCCAGGGCCTGTTTGCCGGCACCCAACTCCACCAATACCGAAGCTGCGTTGCAGAGGATCTCCAATGAATCCGGCGAATCTGGGCCGCACTTCGCCAGGGCGTTTTTAAAGGCTGCCGAAGCCTCGCGGTTTCGTCCCAGCCGGGCCAGACAAAAACCTTTATTGTTCCAGATAGCAGGCGTTTCCAAGCCGCACCTCAACGCCCTGGTAAGGTGCTGCAGGGCCTCGTCAAACTTTTGTAGATGGCATAGGCACAGAGCCTTAATAATAGCTATCTCCGGTTGGCGCGGCTCCAGTTTGGCAGCTTGCCCCAGGTAGGCACCGGCCGCCTCATAAGATCCCAGCCTGTAGAGGCAGTAGCCCCTGAAGATCAGGGTGCAGGCATCGCCTGGATCCTGCTTCAGTGCTCTGGCGAAGCAATCATCAGCCTCTAGCAGGCGCTCCTTCCGCACCAGGTCCTCCCCCTTCATATACCAGTAATCAGCAGTGCTTACCTCATCTCCGGCCCAATCTTCCAAGTTCGAACCGGGGTCGGAGGTCTGCCGGACATCGGGGCTCTTCACCCAGTAAAGCCCCTGATAATCAATCCGGCGATTCCGCCGAGTCGTCTGTTCAGGCCGGCGCCCTGTAATCGTGCGCCAGATATTGGCCACGCACTCCCCGAAGGAGATTTTGTTCAGACTGATGCTCATTAGAACACCTCCATAGAAATCGTCATGATTCTTAATCGCAATGGCATCCAATCTATTCTTTAACGACCGGGCAATATCCTGCTAAATTTTACCAACTTATTCTTACCTTGTTCGCCCGGTCTGGGCAATGCTGACGGATCCTGTCTCAACAAAACAACCCTGCCGCAAAGGCAGGGCTGTTTTGTTGCAATATCGCATAACATCGCTCTGATACCTCCCGCCCCCGGAGACGGCGGGTTAAGATTTGGCTTGCCCGGTTTGAAGATGTCATCTATCCCGGTTGCTGACAGTTATCGCAATATCCGTACAGCTTCAACTGGTGATCGGCGATCTTGAAGCCAGTCTTTTTAGAGACCCACGCCTCCAGGGTTTCCAGCAGATCATCATCAAATTCAGTCACCTTGCCACAGGTGATGCAGATCAGGTGGTGGTGACGGTGGGCATCACCCTTGGCAAATTCGTAACGGGTACAACCGTCGCCAAATTCGATCTGTTGCAGTATCGCCATGCTGGCGCAGATCTCCAGGGTCCGGTAGACGGTTGCCAGCCCGACCTCTGGATGCTGTTCCTTGACGATGGCATGCACTTGTTCAGCGCTGAGGTGCTGATCGTAATTGTCCAGCAGCGCCTTGAGAATGACCTGGCGCTGTGGAGTTACCTTGTAAGCTTTTTGCTGCAATCTTTCGCACAGAGTGTCAAAGCTGGGAGCGTACAACGATTTAACCCCCCATCCGGATCCACTTTCCCGCCTGGGATTTGCTGCCCGCGCTCATAAATTAGCCAATCTGAGTTATTTATATTTCATCATTATAATCCTTTAGAGGCACCGGAGGAATAGTCATATAATTCATCCTCATCTAATAAGTTAAGGATGACAAGCTTTCCTGCAGAGGAGTGGTGTTGATGGTTGTTCAGAAAAATGCCTTAGCCAGGTTGACCGGCCATCCGGTATCCCAGGGAACAGCCGTGGCTCTGGCTATCTGCCTGGCGGGTAGCCTCCTGCTCTCCCTGATCTTCTATGCGACGTCTCTCTCCGAATCGTACCTCCAGCCGTCAGTCAGCTTCCTGTATCTGGCCGGAGCTTTCTTCGGCGGCTTCGCAGGCGCCAGAAAGGCAGGACGCAAGGGAATTCAGTTTGGTGTGGAAACAGGGTTTTGCTATTACCTGATGGTCGCAGTGATCATCCTGATCCTGGCTCCAGCGGCCTTCACCAGGCTCGCCTTCATTCTCAAGGGTCTCTACTCGCTGATCGCCGCCGCGGCAGGAGGAATTTTCGGCATCGCTTTTTCAGAATAAAAGCATCTTTGGGCCAGCTATCTTGCCGCAGTTATTATAAAAAAAAGGCAGTCGCGGCTGCCTCTCACTTGATAACTTTTTTCAACAGCACACGCAAAAAAACCGGCAACCGAAAAAAGTAAACCTTCATCGCAGCCACCTCTCCATAAACTCTTCTTGTTTCTTATTATATTCAGGAATTCCCGAAAGGTAGCCTGTCCCCGATTATTATCCGCACTACTGCATCTCTTCCCCGGAGGCTAACCGTCATTGACCGGAGACGCACCTTGAAGCTAGGAATTCTTTGGAGAAGTCGGCCGATCCACCTGTTTCCTGAGTTCAAATACTGCCGACCCGGCGATCACGGCATAATCCTCAAGCGGCAGATAGTGCGGCGCCGACTCGTCGAACAGGATGTTGCCGGAGGGTTCGAACTCCTCGTCCCCCTCCCAGATCACATAAGCGACCGGAACCATTGGAAAGACCGGCACCACCACGCTGGCATCACCCAGGCTCTCCTTTTTCCCGCCCAAGGCCGATCCGGCTGTGATCAGTCCCTGCGGATCGCTGCCGAACAGCTTGATCAGCGGGCGGATTGCCCGGTTGTAAAATGGATTGATGTAGATCTGCCCCCCCGGAATCTCTTTGAAGGATATCCACTTGTGATGCAGCGGGACTCCTTCGGCTTGCTCCAGGTAATGGAGAATCAAAATCTTGTTTACTATCGGCGCCTCTTCGCCTTGTGGCAGGTAAACTTCACCAGATGGGTACCGGACAAGATGCTCCTGGTTCAAGTAAGGAACAACAAACTCCCCTGCCGCAGCATCATACCTTACAGCCGCCGCCCGGGCGATATTTTGCGGTTCACTGTCGCCAAGCCTGCCTCGGGCAATCTCCAGGGTGACGTCCCAGTTCATGTAGCTCTGATTGGCAAACCGATCATCTGGTGTTGTTGTCCCCATCAGTCCAACACTCCTTTTTTTACAGTTGACTATCGCCATGCCTTGCTGGCCAGTCTTCAGGGGGAGGACCGAAAATGATCCCTCTGAAGCCAGGAACTTTGCTGATGCTGGTTTTTATTCTCCCACAGGAAGCGGAAATCCTGCAAGACGCGCAAAAGGAACCTGCAAATTCAAGCGGCATCACAATTTTGGCTCAACCCCCCGGATCTCGCACAGGATCCGGCAATAAAGCCTGTCTGAATATTTCCTTGTCTGAATATTTCCTTGTCTGAATATTTCCTTGTCTGAATATCTCCTTTGACAATTGCCCCGGTCGGGATTAAAATGATTCATGTAAAGGCGCCCGTAGCTCAGGGGATAGAGCGCTGGCCTCCGGAGCCAGATGCGCAGGTTCGATTCCTGCCGGGCGCACCATTTATTTTGATCAGGCGCTAATAGCTCATGCTCTTCATCTTACGCTCCGGAGCCCAGCCGAACAATGAGCACAAGGCCAGGGCAAACCGGACCAGCTTGTTGGAAAGCTTCTTATCCAAAACGCTGTTATGCAGGGTGAGCTTCTCGATCTTTTTTTGAAGCGAGACATTGGTCGTATTGAGCATATCCAATTCCAGCTCCAGATTCTCGTTGACACGCTGGAGGTCCTGGTGGGCCTTCTTCAGTTCACCCGCCTCCTTGCTCAACCTCACAATCTCCTGATGTTTGGCTTTAACCTCGGAGCGCAGGCTATCCAGTGAACGGCTATACTTCTTTTCCAGCTCCAAGAGCTCCGGCCCCGCCTTAGTCAGTTCCCTTTCCAACCCCCTGACCTTCTCCTCCAGCAAGGTGATCGTCTCACGCAACTGATTGCTGCCGCGCTGCAGGTCCTTGTTTTCCTTATTGAGCAGGATATTCTCCTGGGTTCTGGATTTCAACTGGCTGGTGAGGTTCCGCAGATCCTCCTCGTTTTGAGTCAGACGGTCGTTAAGTCCGGCTGTTTCCCTGCTGTACTCTTCTATTCTACCGAGGGACTGTCTTCTCTCCAACTCCAACTGGTGGAGATTCGCCTCCATAGTTTTATTCAAGATTTCCAGTTCGTGAGTCTTCCTTTCCTTTTCCTCCAAGGCCCGTAGCGTATCGTCCAGTTGTTTGCGCTGGTTGTTGATCAGCCTGTTTTTCTCAGCGCTCTCATCATCGAGCTGGAGCAGCCGGTCTTTCAGGAGTTTGATTTTTTTAGATTCTTCAGGTCCCGGACCACTCTCATCCGGAATATCCCAGTACGGCCCCTCATTCCCGCCTTTGATGATGAAATTAGAATCAATATCGTCCACGACTTTCCGGTCAGGCTTGATCTTGCTCACTAATGCCAACCCCCTTTTATTCATTTTTGGGGGTATATATTCGCCAGTATATGCCTGGTATCCTTCGGTATTTTTAGTATTATATGTCGTTTTAATAATTAAGACATTTTTTTTATCGACATCCAACGGGCATCCTCTCTCCAGGGTAGGGATCAATCGCCATCATTCGTATCTTTAAGCGCATTTCGCAGGAGGGATCATCAAAATCGGAGGGAAATTTCCCTCCGATTTTGTTGGCAGTCAGCTAGCCAATCGGCTTCTTTGGCTTGTTGTACTCACCGGCCTCATACTGCACTTTGGACAGGCAGAGATCGCAGAAATAAAGGGACTTCGGATTTTTCGTGATTTTCTCATAATCCTTATGAACGTCTGAAATTGCCTCTTTCCTACCACACAGGGAGCAGCGTACTTCCAAAACAACCCCCCCCTTTTTTTTCACAAACGGCTACCTGCTCTAATACCCCGCCTCCTCGAAGCGGTGGAATAAGAGCAGCTACGCCGCTGTATTAACTGGCTCTAAGCTTCAGTGGGAGAAGTGATCCCCCTCTGAAGCTAAGACCCAGTTGAACAGGCCAATCCTAGCACTTTCTGCAAAGCCTTGATAAAACGAAGGTTCTGCTCAGGGGTTCCGATGGTAACCCTGATGTGGCTCGGATACCCGAAGATGTCACCGGTTCTGATAATGACGCCCTCGGCGATCAGCGAGCGGAATGCCGACTTCGAATCAATCCCGATATCGACAAAGATAAAATTGGCCTGGGTAGGAATATATTTCAAGCCGAGCCTGTCAAAGTTTTCATACAGAAAGCTCTTGCCAGACGCCACCAGTTCCCTGCTCCGGCGCAGGTGCTCCAGATCCTGCAGAGCGGCTCTGGCAGCCACCTGAGCCAGGCTATTGACATTGAAGGGCTCTTTGACCCTGTTGATCAGGGATATGATCTCCGGGCTGGAGATCCCGTAGCCGATCCTCAGGGCAGCCAGGCCATAGATCTTGGCAAAAGTCCTTACGGAGATCACCCTTCTGCCTTCTCCCAGATATGCCAGCGAGTTCGGGTAGGCTGGATCCGTCGTGAACTCCAGGTAGGCCTCATCGATAACCACGATCACTTTCTCGGGGACCTTGTTCAGAAAGTCTTTCAGGTCATCTCCAGTGACAATGTTGCCGGTAGGGTTATTGGGGTTGCAGATGAAGACGATCTTGGTCTTCTCGTTGATTCTTGCGGACATTGCCTGCAAGTCGTGGGCTAAATTGCTTTTGACCGGCACGGCCACCGGCACCGCATCCATCACTCTGCAAACAAACTCATACTCCGAGAACGTTGGCTGGGCAAAAACGATCTCGTCGCCCGGGTCAAGAAAAGTCTGGGCGATCATCATCAGGACCTCATCGGAGCCGTTGCCGATGATCAACTGGTCAACCCCGACGCCGAGGTGCGCCGCCAGATCCCTTTTCAAATAGAAGCAGTTCCCGTCCGGATAGATGCTCACCTTGGAGATCCAGTTTCTGATGGCCTCCATAGCCAACGGAGATGGCCCCAGGGGGTTCTCATTGGAGGCCAGCTTGATCACATCATCGATGCCGTATTCCCGCTGCACCTCTTCGATCGGCTTGCCCGGGACATAGGGACTGATGGAAAACAACGCTTTTCTTGCCTGATCGTCGATCTTGCTCATCCCGATCCTCCCCGTAGTGGTCGTAGCCGCTGGCGGCATTGCCTTCAGCAGCGCAGCTTTCAGCCGCTAACTATCAATATCTGAATTCAGTCCCGTGTCAAATGCCCGTCTATCCAATTCTCGATATTGAGGACGCACACACTCGTCAATAGCCTCCTGCCAGCATTCCCTGGCGATCTGCAAGTGCCGCGCCAGGCATCCCAGCAAGATCATATTCACTGCCCTCGAATCGCCCAGTTGCCGGGCATAGTCCCAGGCCGGGACAAACTGCAGGCGGGGGGCGCTTTCCCGAAGGCTATCACCGGTAAGCTCGGGGTAGAGGGATCTCCCCAATAAAACCGGCAGCGGTGGAATCTCCTGGTTGTTGATGATCAGCAGGCCGTCCTCCCTGATCAAAGGCAGACAACGCACGGCCTCGAGCTTTTCAAAACCGATCACGTAATCGGCTTGTCCGGGACTGATCAGGGGCGAGTATACGCTGCTGCCGTACCTCAGGTGAGTGACTACAGAACCACCCCTCTGAGCCATACCGTGGGTCTCAGATACCTTAACCCGGTAGCCGGATTTCAGGGCGGCAACTGAGAGTATGCGTGAGGCCAGAATGATCCCCTGCCCGCCTACGCCGGCAATAATAACGCTGACAGGCTCACTCGTCATCTTCAGCCGCCCCCTTTCCCTGCGGACAGACCTGCTCGCAAACTGAGCATCTCCTGCACAACTCTTCATCTATGCGTACCCGATCTCCTGCCAGATAGAGGGCCGGACACCCGAGCCGCAGGCACTTCTTGCAGCCCGTACATCCATCCTGGTGCGTCATCTCTCTTACGGAGCGTTCTCTGCTGATGAGAGCGCAGGGACGGCTGGCAATGACCACCGACACCTCTTCCCGCCCCATCTCATCCCGGATTGCCTGTTCAAGGCTCTGGAGATCATAGGGGTCGACAGTTCGGACCTGCTTGACTCCCAGCGCTCGCACCAGGGCGGGAAGGTCGATCTTGACCGCCTCTTGTTTGTCGAGAGTGAGACCCGTCAGCGGGTGGTCCTGATGGCCAGTCATGGCAGTGGTTCGGTTGTCCAGGATGATCACGGTTCCGGTGCTTTTATTATAGATATGATCGATCAGTCCGGTGATTCCGGAATGCACAAAAGTGGAGTCACCGATCACCGCCACCACCCGGCGGGCATAATCACGGCCCCTGGCCTTTTCCATTCCCAGGCTGGCACCAATGCTCGCTCCCATGCACAGAGTTGCATCCATCGCCTCAAAGGGCGGCATCGCCCCCAGAGTATAGCAGCCGATATCTCCGGTGACAATCGCCTTGAGCTTGTGCAGCACGTAAAAGACACTCCGGTGAGGGCAACCGGGGCACATGATCGGCGGCCTTCCGGGCAGGCCGTCCGGAACCGGAAAATAGGACTGGAATCGGGATGACCCCCGCACGCCCCGTTCGATCACCTGCGGATCAAGCTCACCGACCCGCGGAAAGAGTTGCTTTCCCTCGACGGCAATGCCGGCTGCCTTAATCTGATCCTCTAGAAACGGCTCCAGTTCCTCTACGACGATCAGGCGCTCCACCTGACGAGCGAACTCCGAGATCATTTTCAGGGGCACTGGGTAGACGCACCCCAGCTTGAGGTATGATGCCCCGTCTCCGAGCGCCTCCCGGGCATGATGATAGACAACGCCGCTGGAAATGATGCCGACGCTGCGGTCTCCCCAAAGGATCTCGTTGAGATCGGAGGTCTCAGCGTATTCCTCCAGACGGCCTCTGCGTTCCTCCACGACCAGGTGGCGATTCCGGGCATAACCCGGCAGCATCACATACTTTGGAATATTCCTCTTAAAAGCTCTCAGCACCGGCCCTGAAGGATCTTCTCCAATGTCGACCGGGGTCCTGGTATGGGAGAGCCGGGTGGTCAGGCGGACCATTACCGGCGTATCGAACTGCTCGCTGATCTGGTAGGCCTTCACCAGATAATCCTTGGCCTCGCTGCTGTCTCCCGGTTCCAGCATCGGAACCTGGGCAAAGCGGGCGTAAAAACGGTTGTCCTGCTCATTCTGGGAACTGTACATACCGGGGTCGTCCGCGGTAATCAGCACCAGTCCCCCGTTGACTCCGGTATAGCTCATCGTCATGAAGGGGTCGGCGGCCACGTTCAGGCCGACATGTTTCATCGTGACCAGAACCCGGGCTCCGGCAAGGGATGCCCCGAAACCTACCTCCAGCGCCACCTTCTCGTTTGGCGCCCATTCAGCATAGATCCCGGGGTAGTCAACAAAGTTCTCCAGGATTTCCGTGCTGGGAGTGCCGGGATATCCCACTCCCACTCCAACCCCCGCCTCGAAGGCGCCCCGGGCCACGGCCTCATTTCCGGTCAGCAGCATCTGCTGCACAGCTATTCCTCCTATTCCTCCTGTCTGAACCTCGCCTGATTTTTGATATGCCTGATATCCTTATCCACGGTAAGGCGGTAAATACGGCACATCTGCACAATCCGGGACGTTGTGCGCTCTCCCAGATACTCATCGAGCTCAGACATCTTTAGATTGGTGGTGATGATTACCGGCAATTGGTAATTGAGCCTGAAGTTCAGCAGTGAGTACAGTTTGTTGCAGGTCCATTCCGTATAGTTATGGGCGCCCAAATCATCAAGTATCAACACTTCACCCTGACGAACAGCTCTGAGCAGAGAGACATCGTCCGGTTCCCGGGAATCCCCTGAATTATGCAGCAAGGCTGCCCTCAAGTCGTCAAGAAAATCAGGCACCACCAGGAACTGCGCCTGAATTGCCCGGTTCAACAACTCATTGGCGACGGCAGCAGCAAGAAAGGTTTTTCCAGAGCCCACATCCCCGGTGAACATGATCCCCCGGCACGGCTTTCTCTGGCTCAAGTCCCTGGTAAAGTTCCGGGCGGCCTGCAATGCTGCCAGGGCTCTTTCCCGGTGCTGGCCGTCGTAATATTCAATCTTGAAGCTCTCAAAACTGTGTTCCCGCAACTCTGGAGCAACCCCGGACTGTCGCTGCAGATTCCCATTGTGGCGTTGGCAATCGCAGATCCAGGCGACGTCACCGGAGCTGACTATTCCCGTGTCTCCGCAGATCCGGCAGGTCACCCCCCCGCCGGCTTCCCGCCGCATCGGAGCCTGCTGTTCCCTGACACTATGCTGGAGCTTGTGAATGAGCTCGTCCAGCCTGATCATCTTCGATCCTCCAACCATCTTGGATGTACGAGCGCCCTGACTCTCACTTTTCAGATACAGTCAGCCGTCTGTCCCGTCAGGACATATATAAATCCTTGTATTTATTTTCCTTATCCTTGATCCTGGCCTCCCGGTCCGTCTGTTTCCTGCTCTTGCTCGTTGCCCGGGAGGAAAGAAATTGCTCCTCGTAACTGATGACTTCTTGAACGGTACGCAAATTCTTTTTGGACCACTGATCCAATATTCTTTCGGTATAGGTCAGGTTGAGGACACCGCGCAGCACGGCCCTCTTCAAGGCCTCGAGGATCACCGGTTCGGAGCAACCCTTATCCTCATGCCAACTGCGGATGGTGGCGCACTCGATCTGGGACAGCCCTCTGCCGAACTCCTGCTCAAAGGTCTGGAGCAGGTCATGAAGTTGCAGGGACTGCATTTTTTCCGGAGTGGCCGCCGGCTCTGTTGCAGGCGCCGCCTCCAGGCGGGCCTTTTGAATCGCCTGCACTTTTTCTTCGGCCCACAAATCAGTGATTTTTTCAAATAGACCGCTCAGGTCATAGGTATTTCCCGATATAATGAAGAGGCCGCGGGCGGCCATGGCATCAACGGAAGCCTTGATGCTCTTTTCGGGGACGTTGATCAGACAGGCAAAGTCCTTGAGCCGCAGGTCGTTCTTGCCCTGCTGCTGAAAATAGAAACACGCCAGCAGGACCAAGACATCGTTGCTGCATAAGTTCAGCCTTGAACTGTACTTCAAGATCAGGTTTGGCACCAGGGTGAACCCTGCTGCAAAAAAATCGCTACAGAAAAGCGCCGGGATATGAAGTCTGTTATAGCCTGCCATCTGCTCCACCCTTCAACTGCTAGCCCTAATTCAAACGTAGCGAAGCCTCGTACTCCGCTTCCAGACCGGGTTGAACTCCGGCCGATTGCTTTGCCTGGAACCCACCGCCTATGGCTGGGAACCTCCAAGGCGATGTTAATATAATATTAGCCGCATCTTTTTAAATACCTGCCTGGCTGGGACCAACAAGTCATAAATTAATTCAACAGTGTCAAATTCTTAAGTAGGGAGCGATAGAGAAAGAAAAAGGACAACTCAGGGCCATTGGGCGTTGTCCCCTGCCTAGCTTGGCATAATCAGGCTTTTGCCGTCTAGATCGTTTGGAATCGGTCATACCACGGAGCCGGCCTGCCTTCATCGAGCGCCACTATAAAACTATTCGGCGCAATTTAGAAGGCAGCCCGCCTCATAGACAATTCCAGTGACCGGCCTTGCGGGCATCCCGGCACTCGTCGAGCGGGATGGAACAGTGGGCCAGGTTGATGGTTATCATCAGCTCACACTGTGGCCGCCCGGGGCAGCCGGCAGCGTCTGACAAAACCATCGATACGTTCAAGAGACTCTTCGAGCCTATCCCTGGATGTGGCATAACAGCATCTGACAAAGCCCTCGCCGCTGGCGCCAAAGGCATTGCCCGGCACCACTGCCACCTTGCTTTCAAACAACAAGCGTTCGCTGAACTCCTCCGAGGTCATGCCCGTATGCCTGATGCTTGGAAAGGCATAAAAAGCTCCCCTCGGTTCGAAACATGGCAGGCCGATCTCCCTCAGTCCGTCCACCAGCAGCCTGCGACGCCGGTTATACTCTTCAACCATCTCCCTGATGAAGCCATACCCGCCTCTCAAGCCTTTAAGCACGGCATACTGGCTGATCGATGGCGCACACAGCATGGTATATTGATGTATTTTGAGCATGGCATCGATCACCTCCTCGGGCCCAGCCGCAAAGCCCAGTCTCCATCCGGTCATGGCAAACATCTTGGAGAACCCGTTGAGCAGGATCGTTCTCTCCTTCATTCCCGGCAGACTGGCAATGGATATGTGGTCAACCCCGTAGGTCAATTCGGCGTAAGCCTCGTCCGAGATCACTAAAAGGTTGTAGGCCTTGGCGACTTCTGCGACCTCTTCCAGGTCTGCCCAGGTCATAATGGCGCCGGTGGGGTTGTTGGGATAGCAGATCAGGATGGCTTTGGTCCGCTCCGAAATCCCTGCTATCAGGTGTTTTTTGCGCAGGCGAAACTCGTCCTCGGCCCGGGTGGTCACCATCACCGGCCTGCCTCCTGCAAAAGAGACGCATGGCGAATACGACACGTAGCAGGGCTCACCGATCAGGACCTCGTCGCCGGGATTGATGATCGCCCTGAGAGCCAGGTCGACACCCTCGCTAACCCCGACTGTGATCAGGATCGAAGCGTCAGAAAAGCGGAGGCCGGATCTGGCTGCCAGGTACGAGACGATCTCGCTACGCAATTCCGACATCCCGCTATTGGAAGTATATTTGGTGTGTCCCTGGTCCAGGGCTTCTTTACAGGCATCCTTCAAGACTTCAGGGGTAGTATAATCGGGTTCGCCTATGCCCAGAGAGATGATTCCCTCGGTCTGGGCGATCAGATCGAAGAACTTGCGGATTCCGGAATAGGGCGTATCCTGCACCGTTCTGGCAATATGCCCATCAAGTAGTCCCGCTTTACGCTGCTCACCGTTTTGCATTTCTTTGCCTCCTCGAGATAATAAGTAGAATATTCAATCGCAAGAGTTGGGAGGGTTATCCCCCATAGCGCAGCAGTTTGGAACACCCCGAGTAGTTGGCCACCTCATCGGGGTAAGGTTTATGCCGTACAAAACAATTAAGCCCGTCCTCAAAGGGACGGGCTTATGCTCCCGCGGTACCACCCTGGTTGACCTCTTTACAAGGTCCAACTCCGGTCCCCTTTAACGGTGGGGGTCCGTCCTTGCTTACTCGATCGCTCTTTCAGCAGGCTTCTCTGAGGCGGCTTTTAGTGCTCTGCCCTGCCGGTCTTCCACCTTACAACCAGCTCTCTGAAAAAGCAGGAATCACCTACTCTTCCTCTTCATCGAATCAGATCTTTTTATTTTTATTCAGTCTAGCAAACAAGATCGTTGTTGTCAATAGGAACGCCAATGGTTAATTTTGTGGCGGGGCAGACTGCTCCAACTGCCTCCTGATCTGCCTGGCAATCTCCCGGTAACCGGTTTGACTGTCATTCACCGTGGCCACTCTGATGCCATCCCTTCGGCACATGAACTCTTTGAAAGCATGTTCCGTCCTCTGGTACCCGCCATCTTCCACAGCAATCTTCAGCGATGGGAGATAGTAATCGAAATAGATACCGTTATACCGGTGCCGTTTCCAGATAGTTTCCCGTGGGAACAGCAGATCGAGGGCGCGTTCTACCCTGTCCTTGCAGGCCATTTCTGCGACATCAGTTTCCCTCCCGTTTTCCCGGCCCGGAAGATCATTCTTGATTGCCTGTTGACACATTTCATCCAGGAGAGCATTAAAATCGCTGAAGCCGTTCAAAAGCCTCTGATCCGGTATCCTCTGGCTGACCAGTTCTTTGACGGCAGTTTCCATGTATTCAGGACGGGGACCGATAATTTGCCCCAATAAATCGAAAATCTGGGCCACCAGTTGACATCCCTCATTGAAGCTTTGCCGGGAATCCTGGGGGTTTCTAAGCTCTGTAGCAACCAGGGATTCGATCAGACAATCGATTTTTCCCAGTATCTGCTCTCCAAGCATCTTCTCTTTGGAAATAGACATCTCATCACCTGCCGTTATCAGAGGTCGGATGCCGGGAGTCAGAAGCCAGATCTGATCTAGCTACCGGCATTCCCTGTTATTTTACTTTAAATTGTTATATGCCGGTCCATGTTTTCTTATGCCTGCAATGAAAACCCCGGACGTATTTTCGTCCGGGGTGTCAAATCGCGATATGATTAAAGTTACTTTAACTACGTCTAGCCGGAATCTGCCTGAATCCGGCATCCGACCTCTTGCATCAGACCTCCAGGAACCCGCAGGCCTTCCCTGCCGCCGCCTTGGCATGTCCGATGGTCTGGGGAATATCCTTCGGACCCTGGCACACGCCAGCCAGGAATATTCCCGGCTGTCCCGTAACCATGGACTCTTCCCCGGCCGCTGCCAAAAATCCGTAATCATCCAGGCCGATGCCGAGTTTCTGCGCCAGTTCACTGCTGCTGGCAGAAGGGGTGATCGCCAGTGACAGCACGATCAGGTCATACTTGTCCTCCAATGCTTTACCGCTCAGGGAATCGGTATAGCGTACGGTCAGGCGATCATAGGGAAAACCGTAGATTTTCGAAGGAATTGCCCTGACAAACTTGACCTTGTCGGACTCCCGCAATTCCTTGTCAAAATCGGCAAATCCCTTGCCAAAGCTCTGAAAGTCCATGTAGAAAATATCCAACTCGACCTCCGGGAGTTCACTGCGGATCAGCTTGGCCAGTTTCGCCGCATACATGCAGCAGACCCTGGAGCAATAACCGTTGCCGATCGACAGGTCGCGGCTGCCGACGCACTGTACAAAACCGATCTTTTTGATGTCCGGCCCGAATGCTGCGGTCAGACTGCCTTTTTCCTTCAAGGCTTTTTCCAGATCGATGCCGGAGACGACGTTCTTCTCCAGACCGTAGGCAAACTCGCTTCTCCGGCCCAAGTTATAGGGATCGAAACCGGTGGCCACGATCACCGTCTGGCACTCCAGTGCCACATCTTTGCCGTCACTGGCAACGGTGGTCTTGAATCCGTCTTTATTCTTCGAGAATTCCTTGACCGAGGCATTGCGGAAAACCTGGATCAAGGGTTCCTGGGCGACTTTGTCCTTCTGTTGCAGGACCAGGCAGGCGGCACAACGATTGCATTCATCGGTGGCCTTGCAGCAATACTCCGCTGCCCTGCCTCCGATATCTGCTCCCTTCTCGACCAGGAATACTTCCACTCCCCTTGCTGCCAGGTCGAGAGCGCTGGTCATGCCTGCGGCGCCGGCACCGATTACCAGTGCCTTCTTTCTCTCCAAGTTAACCCCTCCAATTCAGGCACATCTGCTATGCCAGCTCCGGGATATAATTTTCAACGGTTGCCTTTTTCCACAAAGCCTTGATCTCGTCGCTGATCGGCGCCGGGTTGTCCTTGAAAGCGGCGAACGGCCTCGGCAGGAGTCCGGCTTTGGTCACGACCAGGGGAACGACTTCCTCCCAGGCCACGGCCATGACATGCACGCCCGACACTCCTTCCATCTTCTGGCACCGCTTGATATAATCCACCGTCAGGTCCAACGCCCCGATCTTACCATTGGGCGCTTTCTCCAGAAATTCGCAGAACTCATCCGACACCATCATCCCGGGCACGCCGTGCTGCATGTAGCGGGCCATCTTCGGGGACTTGACCGGCATCAGACCAGGGCTGATATAGACCCGCTTGTGCAGGCCGGCCTTGACGACCAGGTCCATGAACTTCTCCCAGCGATCCCAATCCAGGATACACTGGGTCTGGACAAAGTCGGCGCCGGCCTCGATCTTCTTCTCCAGGCGGGTCACCCTGAATTCGAAGGGATCGCCGAAGGGGTTGGCCGCGCAGCCGATGAAGAACTTGGGAGGCTTCTTGCATTCCGCGCCGCACTCGAAGCAGCCCTCGTCCCGGAGCTTTTTCGTCATGGCGATCAACTGGATAGAGTCCAGATCATAGACGCCCTTGCAGCCGGGATGGTTGCCGAACGCCTGGTGGTCGCCTGACAGACAGAGCAAGTTGCGCACCCCGAGCGCATAGGCGGCCATCATATCGGCTTGCATGGCCAGACGGTTGCGGTCCCTGCACGTCATCTGCCAATTGGGTTCCAGACCCATCTGCACCAGCTTGACAGCCGCTCCCCAACTGGCAAGCCGGGTCATCGCGGTCTGGTTGTCGGTCAGGTTGATAGAGTCGACCCGTCCCTTCATTCCATTGCCGTACATCTCTACATGGTGGAAGCTGGATTCCATGGGTGGCCCGACCTCGCCGGTAACGACAAATTGGCCGGATGCATACGTTCTTTCCAGGGCGCTGCCTGATTTCAGGTTGCTTTCGGGTTTTTCATTAGCTTCTGTCAAGGGTCAGATCCTCCCTTACATATGTTCTCGGGCCCTTGGCGCGCAGCCAGTTTTTCGACGGGATGATCTCCTTCATCTTGTCCACCTGACCGAGAGCAACCAACCGGTCATAGATCAGTTGCCAGCCGCAGGGGACATCCTTGGAGACCTCACACACGCCATTCTGGGAACCGCCGCAGGGTCCGTTCAACAGGCTCTTGGAGCAACGGGCTATCGGGCAGATGCCGCCGGTCTTATCGAGGACGCAATCACCGCAGGCAAAGCAGCGTTCTTCCCACTTGCCCACGTCGATGTTGGCGCCCAGCATCAAGGTGTTGACGCCGGGAAAGATCGGGGTTGAAGGGTATTTCTCGCCCAGGTATTGAATTCCAATGCCACAGGCCAGAGACAAGATGGCATCGACTTTCTCGACGTTGGCCAGGAACTTGGTGTTGTACTCAGCATCGCACTGACGCTCTTCCGTCTGCTCCAGGATCTCGATCGGATTGCCCTCCTTGCTGCGGGCCATCCGGATCTGAGATGCCAGGATGCCGACTTCCTTCTCGCCGCCGGTCAGGCAGACCGTAACACACCCGCGGCAGCCGGCAATCAGGACCTTCTTATAGGGTGTTAACATCTCCAGGATCTTCTCAACGGGTTTTCCTTCAGCAACGATCATTTACTTTACCACCTTCCCCGGGTTTGTTCCAGATTGGCGGATCTTCTCCGCCATCGCCTTCACTGCCGTGTTAAACTGGTTGCCCTGATTGGCTGCCACCCGAACGAAATCGATACGCTCACCCAGACCGACCTGATTCAGGATCTGTTGGGCACGCTCCTTGCGCTGCTCGGCCCGGTTGTTGCCCCAGACGAACTTGCAGTTTTCCTTGTGGCAGACACACAGCATCACGCCGTCGGCTCCGTTTTCCAGAGCCTTGAGCAGGTAGATGACATCGATCTTTCCGGAACAGGGAACCTCTATTATCTGCAAATCTTTCTGCAATTCGGGATCCAGAGACTTGGCAAACTCCGAGGCCAGATATCCGGAATTCTCGCAGGCATAGGCCACGATCTTGGCCGGTTTTTTGACCTCATAGAGGATCTCCTGGTCCGAATAGAGCGGCAACTGGATTGCCTTGCCGGGGCATTCAGCGGCGCATACTCCGCAGTGCTGGCAGGCCAAGGGATTCATGCGGGCCGCCGAATTATACATGTTGTTGTATTCATCACCGTGGACGATCTCGATCGCATGGTGGGGGCAACTGCGGTAGCAGGTCAGGCAGACAGCGCACTTCTCGGCATCCACCTTCGGCTGCAGGCTTGGCACTGATACCTTGCCCTTGGCAAAAACGGAAACCTCGGCAAGCACGGCTTCGATCTCCAGGTAGAGATCGGTGCCATGAATTGGCCCGTGGCAACTCCCTACAAAGAAGATCCCGGCCCGGTTCGATCTGATCGGCAGGAAATGGACATTGTCCTGTTGGAAGAAGCCCCCGGGACCCGTCCTGATATCGAAGATCTCCGCCAATTCCAGGCTTCCTGCCGCGGGCACGAAGTCCTCCGCCAGCACGATGTAATCTGCGACGATTTTCGCCGGATCGGCAAGGAACGGCTCACGATACTTGAAGGCTACTCCCGAGGGAAAACTGAGGATCTGAAACTCCCCGGTATACTTTAAGAAATTGACGCCCTTTTTCCGGGCAAGTTCGTAATCCTGCTCCAGACCGTCTGCGCAGATCTTCATGTCCTCATAGAGGATGCTGACCTCGGAAGCGCTCTTCTCCTTCAGTTTCAGTGCAGCCTTCAGTACTGCGGCAAAGGAGAGCAGCGAATCGCCGTCAGCCTTCCCCAAAGCGAAGCTGATCTTCTTGCCCGTATAATCCTTGCCTGAATTTTTGAACTGGGAAAGAGAAAGAACGTCGGCGCCCAACTCGACTCCGCCGTACTTGCTCTTGTCATACTGGGGTACCGCGCCGAGCGCCAGGACGATCGCTCCAAAGTCTTTTAGGACTGTCTGGCCGTCTTCCAGCAAGCGCACTTTAAAAGCACCCGGAAAGCCGTCCAGTCCGATCACCCTGGTTCCCACGTTATCGATCTGGACCACCGGCTGGTTCTTGGCAATCGTCCTGGCTGCCGCATCCGCCTCGCAGCCGGCTCCGATCACCAGGACATCCGGGGTGACGGATAGTTCTTCGCAGCCGATCTCCGCCCGTAAATGCAGTTTGCTCAGCGCAATATTGACAACTGAAGCCGCAGCTTCAACTGTTTCAGCAGTTGACAGATCAACAAATTCGACGTTATAGCGGTTAATCCCCTGATCATCCGCCATCTGCAGGAATTTGCGCATGATGAAGGGATCGCTGCACCCGGCTACCAGCAGGCGGTTCAAAGAGTACTTTTCGATCTCCTCGGTGATCTGTGCCTGTTCATCCTTAGTACAGGCAATTTCCACCGTTCTGATGTACTCGAATTCCTCTTTGCCCTGAATGATCGCCTTGACTTTGTTTAAATCAACTTTTTTGGAAACTTTACCGTCACAATCGCAGAGGTAAATTCCAATTCTTGTATTTGTTATTTGTTTAGTCATTAGGTTTCCCCCTGAAAGTAAAACTTCGAAACCACTCCCCGGTAATTCTCTCAATTTAGCCTTATTAGGGCCCCATCCAGAGGATGGGGCCCTACCAGGCTTTCAGTTAACTATCCCTGCCGATACACCTTCACATAAGAATCGCAGTAAATGGCGTGGTTCAGCAGCATGTCAGCAGTAGCAATGGCTTCTACCATGGTGTCGTCGCCGACATCGATGATCGCCGAATCCAGGCCGGCGCAGATCGCCATCACCACGTAGGTGCGGTTGACGAGAGACCGGTCCGGAGTGCCCTGGGACACGTTGCTCAGACCCAGAGTCGTATGCGGCGCCGGATCACAGAGTGTCTTGATCTGGCGCAGGGCTTCCAGCACCTCGGGGGCATGGGGCTGGGCGACGTTGCAGGGCAGAATCAACGGGTCGATAAACAGGCTGTCTGTCGGCACTCCAAACTCATCGGCCGCAGCCACCAGTTCCATGGCATGGGCAACCCGGGCATCAGCGTTCAGAGGAATACCGGATTTGTCCATGGTCAAGGCGACGATGCCGGCGCCATACTTGGCCGCCATCGGGAAGACGCGTTCGATCTTCGCCCGTTCGTTCGGGCAGGAGTTGATCAGGGCGCCAGGCTTGCCGATAGCGACCAGCCCAGCTTCAATGGCGTCATAGTTGGTGGAGTCCAGAGCGATGGGAACATCGGTGACTTCCGAGATGATCTTGGCCATCCACTCCATCGACTTGAGACGATCGGCCGCGGTCGGACCGACATTGAGGTCGATGTAGGCAGCGCCGGCCTGGGTCTGCTTGACCGCCCAATCCTGAATCGGCTTCGGATCAAACTTGGCCACTGCCTCGCCAATGTCTTTGAACATACCGTTAATGCGTTCGCCAATCATATAGAATGCCATGCTTTTACCTCCCTTATAATGGTCTTTTTAACAGTTATCCTTAGTACTTGTTCGAAACCATCAGAGTATCGATATGCTTCTTGACGAGCTTGACAGCCTCGGGATGCCTCATGAGCACCAGATCTCCGCCAGCCTGCAGCAGCGCAACGGCAGTCATCGCTTCCCACATGATGCCGCGATCCGGCTGGTCGCCCCAACCCGGGCCTGCGTCCTCGTTGGCCGCATTCGGTTCCTTGGCGCGCCAGGCTTCGGGGCCGGCCAGGCAAACCACCGGCGGGGTCATCATCTTGTCACCGATGAGGGCGCCCCAACGGGCACGCTCCATGGTGGAGTAGGAGTATTCAATGCCGTAGCCGAGACCGCCGGTCAAGGGGTCGTTGATCACTTTATCGAGAGGAACGCCCATCTCGGTAATCATGATGTTCAACTGTTTCAGGATGTTGATGTCCACCGGGGAGCGGCCGATGATGCAATGCTTGCCCATCATGGCAGCGGCAGCGATCCCGCGGTAGTTGTCCTTCTCTGCCGTACCCAGGGCGATGTTTTCTCCGGCCGCGGCATCAGCCACTGCCTGCAGCACATCGTTATCCTTGTCCGGCTGGCCGGGTCCCTCAACCATCAACGGGGCGCCGGTGGCGGCCAGGACGGCCTTCACTACCTTGGCGCATTCCTCCGGGGTTTTGGAGTTCTCCAATTCCGGATCGGCACCCTTCAGTCTCAGGTAGATCACATCGGCGCCGTACCCCTCGGCCTTTTTCGCCCAGGCAGCCGGATCGTTCCAGACGTCACCGTAATACTGGTCAAAGCAAGGGCTCCAATCGGGTTTGATATCCCAGACTTCCATGGCAATCACGGGACGGTTGGGAATCTCGCCCTCATAGAACAGGAACGGCAGGGTGGAACTCCCACCCAGCTTCACCGTATAAGCCCTGGTGCCACCCTGCTCCTTGGTAGCGCCGAGTATCACTTCCTGGCCCTTGCCAGTAAACTTGTCCTTGTAAATTTCAACCGGCATAATGTACTCTCCTTTCTCAGTTAAAATCGTAGTTTTTCAAACAGGTTTCTCGAGGCGTTGACTGCTGGACTGTCAGCAGGGAGATCCATCAAGGGCTTTCCCAGCAGGTCGTACTCCGTTACCAGCGGATCGTCGGGAATCACTCCCAGCAGCTCGAGACCGGTGGCCTCGATATCGCTCCTGAGGGGTTCCGGGTCGGCGATCCTGGTAACGATCAGGTAGGCAGCGCCGATCCTGATCTGCAGATGCCTGGCCAGTTCATAGATCCGGCCTGCAGTACGCACCCCTTTCGCTGTGGCATCAGAGACCACCAGCAGGATATCGACATCTTCGATGGTTTCCCGGCTGATGTGCTCCATGCCCGCCTCGTTGTCAATGACCATGTAATCGTAGTTCTTGTCGAGGGAGTCCAGGTGGCGCTTCAGAATCTCGCTCGGGAAACAGTAGCATCCCGGGCCCTGTGGTCCCCCCATCACCAACAGATCATAGTCCTCGGTCTCAATCATCGCCTGGTGCAGTTTCAGTTCGATGAACACATCCTTGGTCATTCCGGTCGGAAGCTTGTTCTGCTTGACATCAGCCAGGATCCCGGCAATTGTATCTTCCACTTCCAGTCCCAGAGCCTCGTTCAGGGTGGAGTTGAAATCCGCATCCACCGCCAGGACCGAGCCCTTTTTGGCCTCTGCCAGGTACCTGATCAACAACGATGCCAGGGTTGTCTTTCCCGTTCCGCCCTTACCCGCCACCGCAATGTGTTTGGACATCTCTTACCGCCCTCTTCGTTCTGGATATATTGCTTCAGATCATCCGGTACGAGATTATTCCCAAGGCATGGCTACCGTTCCGAAAACATCATGCTTTCAGGCATTCGCCAGACGCAACTTGGCAAAGGATCCGATGCCGCTAGCCTCACGCGGCCCTACCATAACTTCCCATCCGGAGAGATCCTCGATCTTGCCCTTGATGGCAGCAACGCCGCCCGGGATGACGATCCTCTTGTGGTTGACCTTCTGGTTGATATCCGAATCCTTCAGCCAGGGACCGATAGCCTCGCCGATGAACTTGCCGCCGGCCCAGGCAGTCATAACTGACAGACCGTCGGTATCGAAGGCGATCAGGTAGCTCGGGATCCTGGTGCCCTCGACTTCTCCGGCCACCGAGTAGAAGGTCAGGGAGAAGTTGGTGGTGATATAAACCGGCGAATCGGCAGTTACCGCACCGTAAGGATAGACGCCGGGCTGCACCGCGATCGGCTTCTGCGGGTCGGTATAGAGGTTCGCTCTCCAGCTAAACAGCGCCATCAGGTATTCGGTCTTGATGTTTTTCAATACTACGATGCTGGCATACTTGGAGACATAAGCCTGCGCCTCCAGGACTTCCAGGGCCGGGTCGGACTCGGTCGTGAAAGCGATGGTGGGATAGCCAAACGGACGGAAACGCTTCTTGACGGCGCTGTTGCGGATCTGGGTCTGATCGGCGATCACCTGGGATACCTGGCGCGCGCCCGAATCAATGACCAGTTCCTTGTAAGCGATCTTGGCCGACAGATCGGCCAGGCTCGCCAGATCAGCGCCCTTGACCCCCAGCGGAGCGGCAAATTTCTTGGCCACTTCCACCATCTTCTCATAGTTGTCAGCGGTGGCTGCATACAGCAACGGCTTCCGGGCAGCGATGGCGCCGGCGGCCGCCTCCATGCAGGTGGGGCACTCGGAGATCAGGATGATCGCCTTGTCGGTCTTGGCAGCAACAGCCTCGGCTGCCGCTTTGAAGGTATCGGCGCTGCCGGAGACACCATTGATGGCGACACCGTCAAGCTCGTACCTCTGGCCTACACGCTCGATACCAACAGCATTGATCTCGTCGACCTTGGCAGCGAGGCCGGGATCATTGTCGGCCACCTCGATAAAGATGCCGGTCGGATGATAGAAGGTCTTGTCATGACGGAAGATGACTTGCTCGTCGCCGAATTCCAGCACCTTGTCACCGGATCCGACCTTGACCAGCTTGATTGGCGGCGCTGTAGCGGAATCCAGCGCTTCCCTGGCCTCATCAGATACGTACGGGCATTGGCTCAGCGTGGCCTTACCGGCAGCCAGCGCCATGGCGAAGGCCAGGCATGTCGGAACGCCGCATTCTCCGCAGTTCGTCTTCGGGAGCAGTTTGAAGATTGCAAGTCCTGTCAAACCCATTGTCACTTCTCCTTTCTCAATCTTGTTTGTTTAAAGAACCCTTGTCAGGCGCCGCCCTGTCAGAGCGACAGCGCCCGATCCCAGGTTTCTTTTGAAGTTACATCAAGGGATCCATGCTCAGGGCCGGATGTCCCTTCTCTTCCAGGTAGGGCTGGATCTCGTCCGGCGTAGTTCCGATGGTCTCGTCGGCGATCATATCGGCGAAGTTGTCGCCGAAGCCCTCCTCCTTGCCACGTTCATTCAACTGATCGCGCAGTTGATCTTTCAGTTCCTTGGGCAGCCAGACGATACGGCCGAGGCCGCCGTCAGCCGGCAGGAACTTCTTGCTGATCAGATAGAGGCGGCCCATCCCCAGGAATCCGGGGGTCTGGTTGCCGCCGCCGACCATGCCGGCCAGGCTGGAAAAGGTCATGCCGACCGGGGTCATCGACTTGCACTCACGGGTGGTGACCATGAAGCCGTTAAGCTCGGGCACCATGGCCAGGATGCACTCGCAGCAGCCGCAGGTGGTCATCGGACGGTCCAGACAAGTGTACATGCAGACCGACTCGGTCTTGCCCTGGGTACGGGCGGCCGCGGTCTCGTTGATGGATGACCACTCTCCGTTATGAGCGTCGAGCACATACTCACTGGTGATCGGCACCGGCTGACAGACACCGATCGGGTCGATCTCGAAGGAGGCCTTGGCATCCAGCCAGGAAACGGCGCCGCAGAGGCCGGTACGCTCCGGAGAAACGAAGCAGATGTGGGTCGGAGCGAAGGACTGGCACAGGGTGCAGGTGTAGAACTCCTCGACTGCCTCGTCACGCAGGGTCTTCAGGCGGTCATCCCTCTTGGCGTAGGCCGCCTTGGCCTCTGCCAGGCCCTTCTCGACCGCTTCCGGATCGGTGCACAGCGTTACCTGCAGCCGGTCGATGATGGCGGCGTATTCTTTCTTGTAGTAGGCATAGAGCAGGGTGCCCAGGTGGTGCAGGGTGAAGCCCTTATCGTGGGCAGCCTTGCTGACGCGCATCCAGTTCTGGTCGCGCTGTCCCATGTGCCAGATGCCCTCGCCGTAGTTCATGAAGTAGTGGACGCGGCGCTCGAGCACCGGCTCGAAATCGCTCTGGAACTTGCGGCCATAAACCGTGAGCTTGATGCCCATCGGGTAGGCCTTGCCATCTTCCATCTCCGGGATATCGGGGCCGATGATGTCGATCTTGCCGTCGGTCACATCGTCCGCGTCCGCCATGGTCACAAACTCGTAGGCCGGTGAACGACCGCCGCCGAACTCCACGAACATGTCGGCCTTGCGGATCGACTCGCCCTCGAAGGCGGCACCGTGGTTGATCGGAATATCGACCTCAATGGCCGTGATCTTGATGCCGCGGACCTCGATGCCGATCTGGACGGCCTCGTCATAGTCTGGCACTGAGAAGTACCAGTCTTTCCAGGTCTCGTCCTCCGCCAGCGGCTGGTCGACGATCACGTTGAAGCCCATGTAGATGGCAGCGAAGGAAGCGGCCACCTTGACGATGTCCCGCTCGCCAAGCACCATGCAGAACACCAGGATGCGGTCTCTCTGGTAGTTCCGGTGCATGAACTTGTCTCCCGGAGGAATGCCGGGGAACATCAGGGAGGCCCGGAAGGCGTAGTTGACGGCATGGATCACCTGGGTGAAGTTGCCGAGGCAGTATACCGGCCAGGCATCGACGTCGAACTTGTAGCCCTTCTCCATCAACTGCTCGATCACTTCATCGATCAGGAACAGCATGAAGCCCTTCTGGACGAGCTTGTTGACGATCCGGATGGCGTCGTCGGAGGTCCGGAAACGGCCAAGGATCACGACCTCGCCCGGGATCGTCCAGTCCACGTGCTTGATACCCCACTTGCGGACGTACATATCGGGGATGAACCCGGTCCAGGGCTTCGGCAGCTTCTCGGTCTTGCCGGTAGCCATTCTGACGGCTTCGATGATCTCGGCCGCATAGATGACCGACTCACCCCAGAGCATTGCGTTTTCCAGGCTGGGCTGCGGATGTACCTGGTTCCGCTTATCATTCAAGAGTGGCACCATATCGCCCAGTTTTTCGATTGCATAACCGCCTAGTGCCCTGATTGCCGGAACGAAATAGGCGGTTTCCGGGTACTGGACTTTGTGATCGGGGCCGTAGTTCTTGATCGCCGTGTTAAGCAGGATTTCTGCGTAGCTGAGGGCTACGATCGTCCCTTCATAGGCTTGCCTGAAGAGTTTCTTCGGTTCCTTGCCCGGTTCGATCGAACCCGCGTAAATATCTTCGAATTTCTCCCTGTCTACGCGCCATGCTGTGGACATGCTTTTTCCCCCTTTCCTTTAGCTCTTAATTAGAACGTCCCGGTTAACTCGGTCTCGTACTCTGCAGCGACCTGCTTATGGATGCCGAGCTTCCAGGTGCGATAATCCAGTGCGGCCAGCAGTTTCTTGACAGCAACCTGGGGATCCGTCTCCAGGATGAAGCTGCCGCCGAAGACATCGTGGGCGATACAGGTGACAACGCTCCAGACCAGGCTGCTGCCTTCCAGCGGCGGGATCGGGCCAACGTGGGTCGGGATGCCGTTGGCGATATACCAGGTACCGATAGCCACTGCTTTCTCGCTCATACCTTCGGGGGCACTGGCAACGAACGGCACCTTCGGCACATCCACACCCCAGTAGTTCGCCATCATCGTCCAGAGGTCCTGGACCCGGCTGTAGTCAACGCAGGAACCGGTATGGAAGCCGAGCGGCAGCTTGTCCGGCAGCCAATCCTTGTTGGCCTCGTAGAGCATATCGATGAACTTCTTCAGTCCGGGGCCAGCATATTTCTCTACCGCACTATAGTTGAGCAGACCTTCCTTGGCTCCTGACTGGGCGGCGCAACCACCCACCAGCGTAAATACATCGTTCTGCGCCAGGCCGGTGATGATCTCGTTATGGGTCTTGTCGTGAATGACTGCCAGGTTGTTGCAGCCGATAATGTGGGCGACGCCCTTCAACTGGCCGCTCTCGATGGCGTCTGTAAGGACTTTGATCGGGTTGTCAGGGTTGACACCGGACAACAGCTTGATCAATGCCTCCAGGCTCCAGCCGGCCATGGTCTTGTTCTTGATCTGGGGAATTTGGACCTTTTTGCCGGAAGCCTTCCGGTCCTTGAAGGTGCTGATGGCGAGGCGGATGACGCCCTTGGCGCTCTCCATCGCCCTTGATTCGTCAAAAGCAAAGTGGAACGATCCCGGGATCTTGGAGATCGGCATGGTGGTGACCAGCTTGGCGCCGAAGCATTCGGCGGCATTCCGCACCGCCGGCATGATGCACTGCACGTCCACGCACATCACATCGACAGCCCCGGTGGCGATGACCAGTTCGGCGCCCATATAGTTGTTGGCGATGGGAACGCCGGAGCGCATCAGGACCTCGTTGCCGGTGCAGCAGATACCGGCGATGACGATGCCGTTGGCCCCTGCGGCCTTGGCCTCGTCCTGCATATCCTGCTCTTTGCTGGCGTAGACTACCATCTGGCTGAGCAGCGGGTTGTGCCCGTGGACGATGATGTTGACCTTATCCGCATCCAGCACGCCCATGTTGGCCTCGCTCATGATCGGCTTGGGAGTGCCGAACAGGATATCGCCGAGGTCGGTGGAAAGGTGCATCCCGGTCTGGTCAGCCAGGGCAGCCTTGATGCCGCCGAAGATCAGGTTGATCGGATCGGCGTCCACGCCGATATGGGTGCGGTGCATTACCTCTACGACCGCCCGGTCGATGGAGGTTGGCACCACGTTGGTCTCGGTGAACTTCGACTTACGGCCCTCGCACAGAATCGACCACAGCCAATTGGTCGGAGCATCATCCTGCTTGCCGAAGTCTTCGAGGGCGAGTTCGGCGACTTCCTTGGCCAGTTCATTGTCTGATTTGCCTTCGATCTCCAGACCGACACGCTTGGCTACGCGGTGCAGCTTGTCAGCATCGGTTATCTTATAATCCGGAGCATGCCCCTCAGCGGCGGCATGCAGCACGTGAGCGATATGCCGGCCATGGTCGGAGTGGGCGGAGGCGCCGCCAGCCATCATTCTGATGGCGTTGCGGGAAACGATGGTGTAGTCCCTCGCCCCGCACATGCCCATGCTGCCAGGACCTTCCTCAGCCCTAATGCGGCAGGGGCCCTGGAAACAGATGCGGCAGCAGACACCGGTATAGCCGAATTGGCACTGGGGCTGTTGGGCCTGCCAGCGATCAAAAACGGTTATGTATTCTTTTTCTTTGGCCACATCGAGCATTTCCAAGATCGCCGGGTCGATGGTGCGCTTGAGATTCTTGGGATCTTTGATCCGGTCCTTGCGCGCAGCCGACGGCTTGGAGTTCTGAAGAGAAGTATCAGAAAATCTCGGCATACTTTTTAACCTCCCTTTTAGTAAAGATTTAAAGCAACAACCTGCGCTTTCCCCATCCCCGGGCATGTTCTTTCAGAACATGCAGGTGTGAGCAACCGCCATGCGGCACCCACCAGCTTTTCGAGCCTATTTTTATGCTGCCGAGAGGTCAGGAAAGCCCTGAATCACCGTGTTTTGTCTTTAACCTCACCTACCTCCCGTAAAATCCGGTCGAATACCCGACTGACTGATTGTAATAAAACCTCTTCTAGCCCCTGGGGATCCTCCATCATCGCCCGTTCCCACAATGTCTCGTCGAATTCGAGGAACCCTAACAGTTCGCCCGGGGCAAAAGACGCAGTTAGAAACTCTCTTTCTTTGGCCGAACGGATCTTGTTGCCGACCACCTTGACCCTGGGCACATCCATTTCAGCGGCGAGTTTCTGGATCACATGCGCCGTATCCACACTCACCCGGGTGGGTTCGGTGACGATCAGCAGCATATCCACGCCGCGGGCGGTACCCCGTGTCAACTGTTCGATGCCTGCGCCCATATCCAGAATGACGATTTGGCGATTCCCGAGGAGAAGAGAATTGATAGCAGCGTTGAGAAAGGCATTTTCAGGACAATAGCAGTTGCTGCTGGCATGCTTGACCGCCCCCATG
>Ga0326728_10007313_pt1 | contig 28582 bp, 29 predicted proteins | sample MB3enrmetagenome_FD_207602 | JGI IMG/M metagenome (GOLD analysis project Ga0326728, IMG submission 207602) | Lab enriched peat soil microbial communities from McLean, Ithaca, NY, United States - MB31MN | ecosystem: Environmental > Terrestrial > Soil > Wetlands > Peat | place: USA: New York... | reverse complement strand
CTGGATGAATGCTGAACTGGCCTTGTACCTGGTATTTCTCACTTTGCTCGATGTGCAGAGAAGGAAGCGCGTTAGAGCTCGAGTCAGATACGGTGTTATGAGTTCACCAGTCCCTCAGTTCGCATGGTCAAGAACGAGTATAGGGAGGCTCCGATGAAGCTTGCGCGAATCACTTTCTTACTATTCGCAGTCAGTTTCCTGGCCCTCGTCCGGGGCTATTGCGAAAAGCCAGTTCACCTCTCCGCCGCCGATCGCGGCACCGTGCCCAGTACCTTCTTTAACTTGAACATTCTAGGAATCAGTGAAGGCACAGGGTGGCCGTCGATGCCATTCGCTGCCTGGAGAGATTTTCACTTTAGCTGGCCTAGAGTGGAGCCGGCGAGAGATCAGTGGGACTTTTCGGGGTCCGATCATGATGTTCATGAGGCTCAGAGGCACGGCGTTGATATTGTCGCCGTTCTTGTGGGAGTTCCGAACTGGGCGACAAGCTCTGACGAGCCGGGCAATCCGAGACAGCCTGGGAAACCTTCATCGCTTTCCGACTGGTCAAATTATGTACGGACGGTGGCTCTACGATATAAAGGCCAGATTCATTACTACGAGCTCTGGAATGAACCGATAGGCGCTGCAATCTTCCAGCGCGATCCTTCGCTCCTGATGACATTGAATCGCGTCGCTTACGAAACGCTAAAGTCCGTCGACCCTACTATCGTTGTTCTTTCATCGGCGTTCGCGAGCGGCGACCCCAACCCAGATCGCGCTTTTCGCCAATTGGGGACGTTCGTCGATGCTGGACTCCTGAAGAATTGCGATGTGATCTCCTATCACTTTTACGTGATCCCCGTTGCTGGCAGTACTGCGCCTCGCAGTCCAGAGGAGTTGCTGCCCTATATCACTGCAGTCAAGGCGAAGATGAAGAAAGCGGGGGTGCAAAAGCCATTGTGGGACACGGAAACCGGGTGGGCTGTGCTCAATCACGATCAGAATCCCCAGCCACCGGCCTCGTATTGGGGAGATTCTGTAGATCCAGAATTAGGAGCAGCCTATTTAGCCCGGACTTATATCCTGGGCTGGGCTGCCGGGCTCGATAGAATTTTCTGGTACGCTTGGCGCCACGGATATATGGGCATGACAGAGTTTAACGGCGACCCGAAGGCCCCTGCCATCGCCTATGCCACGGTGCAGCGTTGGTTAGTGGGGGCGCAACTGAATTCATGCGATAGGAACAAGGATGGCAACTGGCTTTGTCAGCTGAAACTTGCCGATGGAACGTCCGGGGTGATCTCCTGGACCGAAGCCAATTCGGCCCAGCTTGACGTAGATCCGGCTTGGCAAGCACATAGCTACTGGACCATTGACGGGCGAAAACATGATCTTGGCGATCAAACATCGATGCAAATCTCCAGGAGCCCAATCTTATTGCTGAGTTCGCGGTGAGAGGTCGTAATTGGCGCAGAGTGATGCCAGCCGTGGGCGTTTAGGTGAACTCGATTCGCTTCGGGGATACGCGGCCTGCGCAGTCGTGTTGGATCATTTCGTCTTTGTTTTTGGCCCAAGGACACTTTCTTCAGGCCAGAGACAGATTTCAACGCTCTTTAAGATTGTCGAAATTAGTCCGTTGCACCTCCTCATTGCTGGTCATGAAGCTGTAATGCTTTTCTTCCTGTTAAGCGGCTTCGTTCTTTCCCTCCCTTACTGGCGTCAAGCCAGTCCTCCGTACGGCAGGTTTCTCATCAAGCGAGTATGCCGCTTATATGTGCCCTACTTGGTGGCACTCCTATTGGCATGTTCCGCAAACTACTTTCTAAGCGGCGTCACACCCACTGCCAGCGACTGGTTCAATCACGTTTGGAGATCGCCACCAGACAAGCATTCGATATTGCAGCACGTCCTGATGATAGGCAACTATAACTTCTCGCGTTACAATACCGCATTTTGGTCGTTGGTATATGAGGCGAGAATCTCACTGGTGTTTCCACTGATTGTGCTTCTGGTGAGTAAATTAAGCTGGCGTGCCTCTTTGTGGATCGCGCTGATCTTCTCCGTAGCCGCGCAATGCATCGCTCTCCAGGTACACGATCAGTCCGCCATAGTTACCCTGCATTACGCCGCCCTGTTCATCATTGGGGCCTCTGGCGCAAAGTACCACTCCACTCTATCTCATTGGATGGCGCAGATAGGAATGAAGAAGCAACGTGCCATGCTGATCGCCGCCTTCGTCGTACTGAGCACGGCGCATTTGTTGACCCATATTCCAGGTGTCTTACATAAGTTGACATTTGTAACGGACTGGCCATCCATCGCAGCCGGCACCATACTCCTTCTTTCAGCGCTCGAATATCCGGCATTCCGGCAGCATCTGTTGCTCGGGGTGCCCCGTTATCTCGGAAGGATTTCCTATAGCCTGTATCTTGTCCACGCAACCGTACTCTTTGCGATGGTCCATCTTCTGCTGGGAAAGATTCCAGCGGCGCTACTTTTCCTTGGCTATATTTCCATTACCCTAGCCGCCAGCAGTGTGTTTCACTTTTCGGTTGAAGCTCCCGCCATGGCACTCGGAAGGAAATTCGGGCAGAGTCCCCGCAAGCGGCAACTGCGGCACGATGAGAAATCTGCGACTTGCGAAATTCCATCGTCATAACGTGCGGAAAGGCGCGCGGTGATGAGCTGAGTTCTTTCTGTTTTCATGCTGGTGACCATAAGCCCGTCGTCTCTCACGCGCGTGAACTGACGACCGGCTTTGCGACGCTAACAATCTTGTGCGCCATCATAGCCTCTTGATACACCTCGAGGGTACGGGCAGCCACCCTCTGGGAGGTGAAGTTCTGCAATACTTATTGGCGTCCGTGTTCACTCATCTGTAACAGTACGCCGGGTATCGCAAGCGCATCCACCAGGATTGCCTCCGCGCGGTCCAGATCGAACGGAATCACAACGCCTGCGCCTGCCTGTTGGACCACCGAACTGATGTGCATGGTTTCAGTGATGAACACCGGCACATCGGCTACCTTCCGGTCACACTGTAAAAACACTTCGGCAGAATCAGGTCTGGCATTCCAGGGACGTTCGGTCGATCCAGTGGGTGTGGAAAGCTCTGGGTGAATTCGCGCCTGGCAACGCGATCCTTTCGCAGGAAAGTGAATTCCGCCACTGCCGGAATTTCTATCCCACCCCTCTTGCTGCTTCCAGTACGGTTGTTGGGATGGATGTGGACGAGATCGAAAACCTCCAGCAGCTTGCTCAAGCAAAGAGAGATCATGCGCAAGCCAACCGGCTCAAAGACGGCATTCAGAAAGTGAAATTCCACGACGAGGATCCGGAACCTCTTCCAGGTGCTTTCCGGGGTATCGAAGATCACATCATATTCGCCGCCTTCGATGTCCATTTGCAGAAGGAGATTGTCACCCGTTTCCGGGACATTGCGAGACATCCAATCCCGCAGCGTCATGAAGACATCATTGTTGCACGCCCCGAGGAACTTCCTCTCAAAATGAAACATTGGGGACAAAAGCGGAGGACCTGGCACGGAATAGTCCGCCATGAACGACTCAATTCCCCGGCCGGCTAAGTCAGCTTCAAAGGTTGCCGTAGTGGAGACGCCCGGGGAGAAGCAATACCGGATGCCTTCCAAATCGTCGGGAACGAGATATCCTCCATCCCACTCGCCGCCAATGCGCAACAACTTTTTGTCCGTGGTCACGGGGCGCGTGAGGCGAAGCATGCCCTCGATGTCTTCCTCCCTTGTCGCCCTCTGGAGGAAAACTCCTCTTTGCAGAAAAACCTGCCTCATCCAGTTCTTGAACATACCAAGCACTCCCTGACGCTCTTATGTTTCCGCTGGTCCATTCGCTCCGGGGCCGCGTCGTGCTCCCCTCGATTGTGCCGGCGCCGCTCCGCTCCAGGATCGTGCGGCATGCGGCTTCAGGTTCCTCTGCCGGCGCTAGGCCACGGAAGGGGCCGGCCGGGCGCCGGCAGCGCCGAGACAGGCGCTAAGGATACACGCGTAGCTGGAAACCATATCCCTCGCCAGCCTCTCCCAGGAAAGTTCCTCCATGGGATCGCGGTAGAGGGGCGGCTCACTTTCCGATTCCAGTGCGCAGATGGCCTGGCAAAGCTCTCCCGGGCGCGGATGGAAACGATACCCCCAACCGCAGGCTTCCACGGCATCGTGGATGTTTGCCTCGTGGGTGATGAGCACCCGTTTGCGCATGGCCAACGCTTCGCGGATGGGACGCGGCGGTCCATCGTGCCGCGTGGGATAGACGAAGGCGGCGCAGTCCCGCAGGAGCGCGTACTTTGCCTCCAACGAAATCTCACCGAGAAAGAGGAGTCGCTTCTCCAGACCGGATTCCGCGATCTGGTGCCGAATGAGTTGGTGCGAACCATTCCAGGATTTCCCAGCCAGCGCCAGATTCAGCCTGCCTCCCTGCTTCACGTATTCTTCGAACTCCTCGAGAAGATAATCGATGCCTTTCTGCACCATGTCGAGCCTGCCAAAGCAAAACAGGAACCGGCCGTCGAGGACGCGAGGCAGGCTGGGCAGATCCACCGGCAGATCCTCGGGAAAAAGACCCAGGGGATGCCGAATCACCCGTCCCTCCAGCCCGAGGGCGCGAAACGACTGCGCCTCGTCTTCGGCAAATGCGTGCAGGCAAGTGGCCTGCCGGAGGAAGCGCAACCCGCCCATGCGAAAAAACAGTTTCTTCTTCAACCGGCTCCGTTCCAACGCTGCCGGCAGCAGGGCGCACATGGGCGAAACCACGTAGGGTATCCCGTGACGGCGCGCCAGTGATCCCAACATCGGGTACCCCGGGAAAAACATCCCGAAGATATGAACCAGATCCAAGCCCTGCAAGCTACGCGCAAATTCGGGAAGGAGGCCGAAAGCGGCCGTCATCGTGGGAGCGGAGAGAGCGCCGCCCGCTCGACTTGGAATGGGGACGGCCTCCACTCCGGCACAGCTGCCAATGGCGGCGCATAGCCGGGCAATATCCCTGGGATAGCCGCCGGTCGCGTGGATATCTGGATAGAAAATGCCGACTCTCATCCCGCTCTCTCCAGCTTCAGGTTTGGAAGCAAGGGTCTCTCCAGCCGGCCAAAGACAGGTTCCGGCTGCACGATGGAGCAGGACACTTCGGCCTCGGCGATGGGATGCACGAGCGGGTGACCCTCGACCTGCCACACGCCGACTTCGGACGCATTGTCGGAGCATGCGATATCAGCTGGAATCACCTTGTTTTAGCTCTCATTCCCCTGAATTTTACCGCTGATAGCTGGTTTTGCAAAGACAAACTCCCTTCTCCGGATGAAAGCTGAGGGATTCGTCGCCTCCGTGATGGGCGGCAATCACAATTCCCGGGAAACAATGATTGACGCCAGACAGATGAGACTCCAAACCGTGCAGCGACTGCCGGCTGGCCGCGCAAAGTCGAGTTCCCCAATATGGATCACGCGCATGCTAGAGGCCCTCCACGGCCATGCTGCCATACGGATCATTCAACATCAAACCAGGAAGAATCTTGCAGTTGATAGCGCGACGGAGCACGATCTGCACCAGCCTGCTAAGAGCCGGGATTCTATAACGGCAAAGAAAAAGGAGCATCTTTTGCCGCTATGGAATCTTCCCCCGCAGAAGCCACACGGCCATCCTCCTCTGCTTTCGTGGCTGCCACTCCCACTCTGAACGAAACCTCGAGCACCGCCAGCAATGCTACACGGCAGAGGAGAATTCCGCCCACGGCTCCGCGTAGGGCAAAAACCTTGACAATCGGCACCGACAGTAAAAATGCGAGTAGGGTGGAGACAATATTAGCGTAGAAGATCGGCCTGGTCTTCTCAATGGCCCGCAATCCTGCCACCGGAGAAACCGTGATTACGGTAACGATGCAGATAAAGGCCATCCACCGAATCACATATCCGTAGCCCTGAAATGCGCTGCCGTAGATGAACCGCATCAAAGGGTTGGCAAAGACGGCGACAGCAATCGCAAAAACCAAGGTCAATCCGCCCCACCGCAGCGCAACCTGCCGCAGATATCGCAGCATGGCGCCGACTCCCCCATGATGCAGACGGCGCGCGGCCTCGGAGGGAATCACGTTTTCCAGGCTTTGAAACCAGATATTGGTTACATTCAACAGGCTCTGCGCGGCACGCATTGCACCGACAGCGGCCACTCCGAGGTAGGCAGGCGCGGATACATAAAAGACACTTCCCCCGGCCCACTGCAGCAGGTTCGAACCGAGCAGCCACTTCGACGATATCCAATGGCGCGTCGCCACCCGCCTCAGCTTGCCATAGCTAATGCGGACCGGGCCCAGCATCGCAACGCCGAGCAATATGGCCGCAAAGGAAGTGATGGCCGTGATCCAGAGAACCAGGGCGCAGTCGGAGTGGGCGTATCGCCACGCCAGCAGCAACAACGCGAGCTGTCCCAGGTAGCTCACGACGTCATTGATGAGCGCTGCGCCGGCACGCCAGGTGCAGTAGAAGTAGCGGCGCATCAGGTCCTGCATGAGATAACAACCACTGGCTGCCGCCAGCGGCAATGCCAGCGGACGCACTCCCCAGCGGGGCACCAGCCACGCGCTGCACAGCATCAGCAGAAACAACATGGCAGATCCAACAACGGCGAATACGGCGCCATGCGAGAGCACGCATCCGTAGTAGCCCGCCACCTCATCCTCTGATTCTTTTGGCCCAATGCTCATCATGGGCGACACGATCAGCGCGATCTGGGTCGAATACAGAAACAGCACCGCTGTCCACAAAAGGGTGAAAATGCCGAAACCCTGCAGACCGATGCTGCGCGCGATCGCGACCCCGGTCAGAAAATTTGAGCCGCTGACCATGAGTTGGTCCACCAGGGCATAACCCTGCTTGCCCATCAGGTGTCTGGTCAGGTCACGAATTGCTGAACTGGCTGGGTTGGAAATCGTCATTCTACGCTGTGCGTCTCCGCAGGGCTGGGCGGAACAATCCCCATGAGCGCGCCTCGAGTCTGCCGAGATGATACTGGCTCGGGGAAATTCTGCACGCCCACGGTTCCTCCTGTTGTATGTGTGGCTGCCGCAGGAGCCTTACACACAAAATGCCGCTTGAGATCAAAACAAAATTCCCCGAAACAATGGAAATTCACAGCAGCCGCCGCAACATTCAAGATCGGCCCACCGGCAAAGAAAAGAAAGGACCCGCAGCATCGGATCTGATCATTCAAACGCAGGCTACCCGCCCGCACGTTACCAGCATACCTCGCAACAATCCATGGTAGCTGGAATCTCCTTCTTTTTGCACTGATCCCCCGAAATCTTACTAATCTTGAGAGGCATCGCAAAACCGAGGCTGAAAACCGCGGTCCCAAAGCAGAGCGATTCCGCACCATTCTGGACTTGGCCGCATGTTCGGGAGCGTTCCTCGCGATTTCTCCGACACTTCTCAATCCTCCGTGCTTCTCGGCGAATCCACTTTGGTGCGATGTCACCAGTGCGCAGGCCGTCGGAAGCGGCGGCTCCGCACTCTTTAGAAGCCAGGAATCTTCGTAGCCGGAAATCTCGTTCTTCCAGGCAGCCGGTTTGCGTTACACTGCTGTTCGCATCCCGATGGAGAGCCAAAGTGACAAGGGACCGATCAGTATCCTCCCATTTGCCGGTTGCCGGTAATGCGGTGCCAGTAAGAAAAACGTGTTCTCCAGACAAGAATTGGTCTCATTTCCAGGACGACGGCATGCCTGGACTGCGCGTTGCGAACCCTGGAGATGCGAGTTGAGAATCCTTCTCTCCGCCTATGCATGCGAGCCGGGCAAAGGTTCGGAACCGGGGATGGGATGGCATTGGGCAATCGAAATTGCCCGCCTTGGACATGAAGTATGGATACTGACGCGGGAAAATAATCTCCCCAGTCTCGAAAGAGCCTTGGCCATGCAACCGGATCTGGCGATTCATCTGGTTGGTTATGACCTTCCCGGATGGCTGCGATGGTGGAAGAAGGGTGGGCGGGGAGTCAATGCGTACTATGCGCTCTGGCAGCGAGGTGCCTACCATGTGGCCCAACGGCTTGCTCTCAAAGTCCGTTTTGGTCTGGTTCATCACATAACTTTCGCGGGATTCCGTCAGCCGTCTTTCATGGGGCGTCTTGCAGTTCCGTTTGTGTTGGGGCCGACCGGCGGTGGAGAATCGACCCCCCCGCATCTGCTCGGGAGCTATGCTCTCCGTGGCAGAGTGCTGGATGCGACGCGCGCTCTTGCAAACCGGCTCGCGGGACTTGATCCCTGGGTGCGGCAGAGCTTCGAACAAGCCGCAATGATTCTCTGTAAGACGAAGGAAACGCTGGCTTATGTACCGCTAGAGCAGCGGGCGAAGTGCATCATGATGCAGGATGTCGGCACCGATAAGGATTTGATTTCACTGGAACCGTCTGCCACTCCTCCAACACCGCGATTTCTCTATGTTGGCCGGCTTCTCTATTGGAAAGGAGTTCATCTCGCGCTCCAGGCGCTGGCCCAAATGCACCGCAGCCGTCCAGATGCCAAATTGACTATTATCGGCGACGGCCCAGACCGGAAGTGGCTTTGCCAAATGGCCGCACGGCTGGGCGTGGCTCACGCTGTCGACTGGAGGGGATGGGTCCCTCGCGAACAGGTGCTCGACGTGTACCGGGAACACACAGCGTTCGTATTTCCCAGCCTGCACGACTCCGGCGGCACTGTGATCATGGAGGCCATCTCCCAAGGGCTACCCGTCATCTGCCTGGATACCGGTGGACCGGGAGCCATGCTTGCGCCGGCCTGCGGATTCAAGGTTCCGGTTCAAGACCGATCTCAGGCGGAAGTGGTCGACGACCTGGAGGCTGCGATGCGACAGCTTGCTGAGAATCCGGATCTTCGCGGGGAGATGGCGCACCAAGCCTTGGAAGCGGCCAAGGAAAACACTTGGAGCAAGATTGTGTCCCGCACTTACCAGCATATCCAGGATTCTGGACTGTTGGGTCAATCAGGGTAACCACGCACCAAATCGGCTGCCACGGCGCCGGAAGCCAAAGTTCGACCAGCGGACGCTCGCAATCCATCCGTTTGGTTCCCTGAAATTGTGCTGCAAGCACGGAACTGCAAGTCCAAGGCTGCGTAATATCAGGGCTTTTTGCGTCGATGGGAGAAGATGGCACCATGTCCATCGTTTCTTAACTTCGCTTCAACTTACCGGCTGCCATTCTTTCACTAAAATCAGCGTATGCAATCCGAATTCCCTCCTCCAGCGAAACCTTTGGCCGCCAGCCGAAGCTGAACAATTTCGAACTGTCCATCAGCTTTCGCGGGGTTCCATCAGGCTTACTCGCATCAAAGGTGATCTCCCCATCGAACTCAAGCACCGCGCAGATTTTTCGTGCCAGTTCGGCAATGCTCAGATCGCTCCCGCTGCCCACGTTCACCAGCGGTGCAACTTCAGGGTTCCCAGTGAGTTTATGGAATTGATCCTCCGGCAGGTTCAATAGGAAAACGCACGCGTCGGCCATATCGTCGCTGAATAGAAACTCGCGCAAAGGTTTGCCGGAACCCCAAACGATCAGGTTCCGCTCACCCGCGCGCTTGGCTTCGTCCACTTTGCGAATCAATGCCGGAAGGACATGCGAAGTGGACAGGTCGTAGTTGTCTCCCTGGCCGTAAAGATTCGTAGGCATGGCCGCAAGATACCCCGTCCCATACTGCCGATTGAAGGCCCAGCACATCTCGATGCCTGCGATCTTTGCCACCGCGTACGAACGGTTTGTAAATTCCAGCGGTCCTGCCAGCAGTTGATTCTCATGGATCGGCTGCGGAGCCAGCTTCGGGTAGATGCAGCTGGAGCCGAGGAACAGCAATCGCTTCACGCTGTTTTGCCGGGCGCTTTCGATCACGTTGCTCTGGATGCGAAGATTCTGGGCGATGAAATCAGCGGGAAAGTCAAGATTGGCGAGAATTCCGCCTACCTTGGCTGCGGCAAGAAACACAAATTCCGGCCGCTGCTCTTCAAAAAACGCACGCACCGCAGTCGCATCCTGCAGATCAAGCTCCTGCCGCGTTCGCAGCGTAAGATTTTCGTAGCCCAGCGCGCGCAGCTTGCGCGTGATGGCGGAGCCTGCCAGCCCGAGGTGTCCTGCCACAAAGATCTTAGCGTCCTTCTGCATGCAGTTACTCATGGTAGTTCCTTATCTTGAAGCCGCTTGCGCTCACCATGGCGTCCCGTTTGGCGATCTCGTAGTCCGAGTTCACCATTTCGGTGACAAGTTGGTCGAAGCTCGTCTTCGGTTTCCAGCCCAGCTTGGCCCTCGCCTTGGCGGAGTTTCCCAGCAAGGTGTCCACCTCTACGGGCCGGAAGTAGTGGGGATCGATGGCGACGATGCAACGCCCCTGTTCGTCGTATCCCTTCTCGTCTACGCCCTTGCCTTTCCACGTCAGCTGGATCTCCAGCTTCTGGGCAGCAAGGTTAATGAAGTCGCGGACACTTCGCTGTTCGCCGGTAGCGATCACAAAGTCTTCGGCCTTTTCCTGCTGCAACATCAGCCACTGCATCTCCGCGTAATCGCGTGCGTGCCCCCAGTCACGCAGCGAATCAAGGTTGCCCATGAACAGCGACTGCTGCAGACCGGCCTTGATGCGCGCCAATCCGCGCGTGATTTTGCGCGTCACAAAGGTTTCACCGCGCACTGGAGATTCGTGGTTGAACAGAATGCCATTGCAGGCGTACAACCCATAGGCTTCGCGATAGTTTACCGTGATCCAGTAAGCGTACAGCTTGGCTGCAGCATAAGGTGAGCGGGGATAAAACGGCGTGGTCTCCGACTGCGGAGTCTCTTGCACCTTGCCAAAAAGTTCCGAGGTTGAAGCCTGGTAAAAGCGCGTCGTCTTCTCCAGCCCCAGGATGCGAATTGCCTCCAACACTCGTAGTGTCCCTATGGCATCCGTGTCAGCCGTGTATTCCGGCTCTTCAAATGAAACCGCGACATGGCTCTGCGCCGCCAGGTTATAGAGTTCGTCCGGCTTTACGCTTTGAATGACCCGCACCAGGCTGCTGGTGTCTGTCATGTCGCCGTAATGCAGAAAGAAGCGGCGGTTCAGCTCGTGCGGATCCTGATAGAGGTGGTCGATCCGGTCCGTATTGAAAAGAGAACTGCGGCGTTTTATGCCATGAACCTCATATCCTTTGGAGAGCAGCAATTCGGCAAGATACGATCCATCCTGCCCGGTGATACCGGTAATCAGAGCTTTTTTCATCACGTCCATTTTCTCTCGAATTCTGTGTCAGTAACGGGAGCGCTCTTCCTGCTCGTTGCCTTGACCGGCATTGGGCCAGGTATTTCTGCCCCACATCCGTTTGCGAATGATCAAAGAGAGAGTATCAGCTTCTCTCCGTGTAAGAAACACATGTAAAACCGCTGGGCTCATTCCTTCCAGTTTCACGGCTGAGTCACGGACAGATGCGCGACGCTCGAATGGTTTGAATACTCACCCTTCCATGCGCTGAAGGCGAAGTTTGTCGCGGCGACGGTCGCAAAAACAACTGGCCTTATCGCGGGTAGAACCTTAGTGTCACTTCTGCGATTTCTGGTTCCACGCTTCGCGAAAACTTTGATAGATGAACCAGGTGTTATACACGAGATATCTCCGCCACAGCCGCCTTGGTTCCTGGAATAGCCGATAAAGCCACTCCATTCCGCAGGCACGCAACAGGCGCGGCGCACGCTTGGTTACTCCCGCAACCACATTGAAGGCCAGCCCGACTGCAAGCAACACTTTTGCGTTCAGCCGATCCTTATGGGACTGCATCCACAACTCCTGCTTCGGACACCCGAGACATACCCAGATCACGTCAGGATGCGCAGCATTCATTGTCCGGATTATTTCTTCATCTTCATCCTGGGATAGAGCCCGAAATGGCGGACTATAAATACCCGCTACCTGAAATCCGGGTATCCGTTTTTGAAGCATCTCCGCTGTTTTCTTTGCCACACCGTCACTGCCGCCATAGAAGAAGTGCCGAACCTTCATGTCGGCGGCCGCCTCACAAAACATCGGCAGAAAATCCGGTCCAGATACGCGAGCGACACCTTGAACACCTTTGCAGCGCCCGGTCCAGACGAGCGGCATACCATCCGGGCAGTTCATGTCCATGGAGGCGATCAATTCCCGGAACGGCTCACTCTTCCATCCTTCCATAACCATGTGGACGTTGGTAAAGGTGACCGTGCGGCAGCGACCCTGGTCTTGGAGCCAGCTTCGAACCGTTTGAATCGCGCCTGGCATATCTACACAAGCCACAGGTGTACCGAGCACATTGAACCGGGCTTGCAAAGAAACTGGCATCCGTTGCACCCTGAAAGGACAGTTTTTTTCTACAGCTCACAATCGGAGCAGGTAGTTACTTATTCCCTGAAACGTTCGCAGCCCGGAAGATGAAGGAACCGTGCATCTTCCCATCCATCGTGTTCCTAAGTAAAAGCGGCGCGGCCTGATTACACGCCTGCTGATTTCCTCGTATGATGAGGAAGATCATGCGTGTACTCATTTTACACAATCGATACCAGGTTGCTGGAGGAGAAGATACCGCAGTCCGGCAAGAGGTTTCCATGCTTCGCCAGGCTGGCGCAGCGGTCGATTTGCTGGAGGTCACGAACGCCCACATCACCAGCGCGCTGCAACGTGCCGCCACTGCCGTGAATGTAGTCTATTCCGTCCACTCCAGAGATCTGGTAGCGGCGCGAATTGCCGCGTTCCGGCCGGACCTCGTGCATGTTCACAACTTTTTCCCCGTGCTCACGCCGTCCATTTACGACGCGGATGCGCGCATTCCTTTCGTGCAGACGCTGCATAACTACCGTCTGCTGTGCGCCAATGCCCTGCTCTTCCGCGACAACAGACCGTGCGAGGATTGTGTCGGCAAACGCATCCCCTGGCCGGCTGTTCAACACGCCTGCTACCGCGACAGCCGCGCCGGCTCTGCGGCTGTCGCCCTCATGCTCAGTGTCCATCGGTTCAGGAATACGTGGAACACCCGGGTTACCCGCTTCATTGCGTTGACCGATTTTGCCCGCACCTTGTTCGTAAATAATCTTGGCATCGATGCTGAGCGGATCGTAGTAAAACCAAACGCCGCTCCCGATCCCGGCGTCGGCGATGGCGCAGGCGGATATGCGCTCTACGTTGGGCGCCTCTCTCCGGAAAAAGGCACCCTGACCCTTCTCGCGGCCGCCGGGCTCGGCTTCGGCATTCCGCTCAAGATCGCCGGAACAGGTCCGCTCAGCGCATCGGTGGAGCGTGCGGCAGGCAACGGCGTGTTGGAGTATCTGGGCTCGCAAACCCAGTCGCAGGTCTCTCGCCTCATGCAGAGCGCTCGGGTGCTTCTTCTTCCTTCCATCTGTTATGAAGGAGTCCCAATGGTGGTGCCGGAAGCCTTCGCCACCGGGCTCCCGATTGTCGCCAGCGATATCGGAGCTTTCCCTTCCCTGGTCACCCAGGGCCGCAACGGACTGCTCGTGCCTCCTGGAAACTCCGAGGCGCTCGCAAAGGCCATTCGAATCACCGCGCTCACTCCCGGCCTGGAGACATCGTTACGAACAGAAGCAAGGTTGACCTATGAGCGAAGTTACCGGCCGGAAGAAAATGTGCGGCGTCTTCTCGAAATATACCGCGAGGCGCTGTCAGAACCCCGAGCGCACCCATGGGAACGTCCTACGGCGTAACCATAAAGCTCTGTGGGACCGTCGTGGCCGCGGAATACTCGCCGTTGCCAGCCTGCGAAGCCTGAATCGTGCAGGTGCCGGCAGCGACCATGGTCGCCGTGGTGCCCGATACCGTGCAGATCGTGGGAGTCGTGGAAGTATAGGTCACCGCCAGTCCGGAGGTTGACGTGGCCGTTAACGCAAGCTGCGTCCCATGCCCCCTGGTACCGGGATTCGCGAAGGTAATGGTCTGCGTCTCAGGGTTCACCGTGAAGGTATCAGAGACCCGAGTTGTTGCCGGCGCATCATTCGTGTTGCCGACTGGCGTCGCCTGAACCGTTACCGGTCCGCTCCTGGTGATCGTCTGCGAGGCGGCCGCGCCGGTGCCCTGTAAAGCAATCGTCTGCGTGCTGCCGCTGACGTTGAGCGTGTTATCGGTTAAACCCACACTGCCGGTAATGGTGCCCACCGTCGTCGGCATGAACTCGATGCCGAGTACGCAACTGGCTCCCGCGGCCAGCGTCTGGTCACTTGTAGCGCACGTAGTAGCCGAACCGCCAAGGGAAAATTCGGCCGTGTTGCTGATCGAAAGGATCGTCAGCGGCGAGTTGCCGATGTTCAGCAAAGACACATTCTGCGCCGCGCTCGTCGCCCCATCGACCGTGCTGGGGAAGCTCAGCGAGGGCGCGCCGGTGACAGTCACTTTCCGGATCGCGTTGTTGTTCATGTCCGCAATGTAGAGATTGCCCGATGCATCCACCGTAATGTCCCACGGGCCGTACATTTCCGCGCTCGTGGCCACCCCGCCATCTCCGCTATAGCCGTTCGTCCCGTTGCCCGCCACCGTGGAGATGATCCCGTCGGGCGTCACCTTGCGGATGACGCTGTAGCCCACGCCGATATTGGGGTAGTTGCCCGTGTCCGCAATGTAGAGATTGCCCGCTCCATCCACCGCGACCATCTGCGGATAGTACAATTGCGCGCTCGTGGCCGGACCACCGTCGCCGCTGTACCCGAGCCCTAAGGCGTTGTTGCCCGCAACCGTCGTGATTACCCCGCTCGAGTCCACCATGCGAATCACGTCGTTGTTAAAGTCGACGATGTAGAGATTGCCGCTGCCGTCCACGGCGCCGACCTGGGGACCGCTCAACTCCGCGCTGGTGGCGGCCAAACCGTCGCCGCTATAGCCTGCAGTTCCGGTCCCGGCATAGATCGTGATGGTCCCATCCAGCGCAACCTTGCGCACCAGGTTATCGCCAATGTCGCCGATGTAAAGATTGCCGGCTCCATCCGATGCCGTGCCCCAGGGCCCGTTCAGGACCGCGCTGGTGGCGGGGCAGCCATCGCCCAGCGCATCCGTCTCTCCCGAACATCCGCTTCCGCCGCCTGCCACCGTTGAGATGATTCCTCCCGCCGTCACCTTCCGAATCACATTGTTGTAATAGTCTGCAATGTAGAAATTGCCGGCTCCATCCACTTTCACGGTCGCAGGACCATTGATCTTCGCGCTGGTAGCCGCGCCACCGTCGCCGCTGTATCCCGCCCCGTTCCCGCCCGCAACCGTCGTGATGATCCCGCCCGGCGTGACCATGCGGATCGCGTTGTTGTTCCAGTCTGCAATGTAGACATTGCCGGCTCCGTCCACCGCAATGCCGTCGGGCCAGTTCAGCTGCGCGGCCGTTGCCAGGCCGCCGTCGCCGCTGTACCCGCCTCCGTGACCACCGGCGATCGTCGTGATTGTTCCCGGACCAAACGTCAGCAGCGGCCCGACGCCGGTGCCGTACATGGGAACCGCGAGCAGCGTGCTGCCATCCAGGCTGGTAATCGTCAACGCACCCAGCCGTGCACCTGCCGCCGTCGGCAGGAACTCGACTGCAAGCGTGCAGGTCGTATTCGTGACTCCGGAGGTGCAAGTCGTGCTGGGAATGGTGAAGTCAAGACCAGGTACGCCTTCGGTCACTGCCGCGACGCCTCCCAGGGTAACGGCGGACGGCACCATGAGCGCCAGGCTCAGCGTGTTCCCCGTGGTGGCTCCAACCAGAATCGAGCCCAGCTTCAGCGCCGGCGGCGTGCCGGTCAACGTCAGTAGAATCGGACTCACCGTGAAGGTGACGCTCACCGGAGTGGCCTCCGCGTAAACGCTGTTACCGCCCTGCATGGCCAGCACGGTTACGGAACCCACGCCCGTGATCGTCAGCGTGCTGCCGCTCACCGTCGCCGGACCCGAGGTCACCTGATAGCTGACCGCAAGCCCCGAGGACGCCGTCGCCGTCAGCGTGATTGGCGCCACGCCATCGGTCTGCGGTCCGGGATTCGGGAACGTGATCGTCTGCGCCAGTGGACTGATCGTCTGGGTGAACGCCCCGCCAATCGCCACTGCCGCATAGTTTGTGTCGCCGCTGTAGCCTGCGGTGATGGTGTGCGTGCCTGCGGTCAGCGTCGCGATGGTCACCGAGGCAGAGAAGTATCCGCTGCTCCATGAGGTTGTAGTCACCGGCGAGGTGCCGATGGCGGTGCCGTCGGAGTAAAAGCTCACCGTGCCGGACGGCGCGATGCAGTTGGTTCTGCATCCCAGCGGATCTCTGTAGTTGATGCCCAGCGTAAGCGGACTCCCCAGCAGTGCGGGGTTCGCCGACGAATACGCGGGACCAGCAAGCTGCGGCGTGTCCTTCAATACCGTGATCGGAACCGAGCAGGATGTCGGCGCCCAGTTCGAGTCGCCGGAGTACTTCATGGTGAACGTATGAGCGCCGCCCGTGAGAACGGTCCAATACTCACCCCCCGCATTCACAAATGATTCCGTCGAGTTGTAATACTCCAGGGAATCGGTTTCCAGCGGCGTGGAACCTGAGTCCAGAATCATGCTTACGGTGCCACTCGGAATTGCCCCCGCGCTTCCCTGCACCATCACGGTAATCAAAGGATTCGTCCCGTACGTTCCGTACGTCACCGTGTTGCCCCCCTGCGGGGTGCAGTTCATGGTGGGCGTTCCGATCACCACCGTCACGGTATCGGCCGGAGCGGTGCTGGTCACGAAGTTGGCGTCGCCACTGTATTTTGCCTGCAAGGTCTGGGAGCCGGTGGTGGTAAACGTGTAGGAAATCGTGGCTTGTCCGCCGCTGACCGTACCTGTTCCAATCTCGCTGATCCCGTCTTTGAACTGAACTGTTCCACTGGGGAGCAGTTCGCCAACCTGGGAAGGAGAGATGGATGCCGTGATCGCAGTGGCGCTTCCTGCTATGGGAAAACCAGGGGACACAGTGATCGCCGTGGTGGTTGCGATTTGTGTTGGTTTCAGGGCGATGGTACTGGATTGGCTGGGCGAGTCGTTGTTGTCGCCGCCGTAGCTGGCAAAAACGTTGTGGGTCAGACCGGTTCCCAATACGGCCACCCCGCTGGCCGTCACCTTGGTGGTAGAGACCACGGACTCGAGCAGAATAGACGCCGAGGTGGCGCCATAATTCGCCGTGACAATGTCCAGCAAGCCGTTGCCAACCAGGTCTCCCGCAGCAATGCCTTCAGGATGCCACCCCGTGGCTGGCGAACCTGAAGCGTTGAATGTGCCATCGCCGTTGCCCAGCAGAATCGACACCGTGCTGGAGCCGTAGTTCGCCGTGGCCAGATCCAGATTTCCGTCGGCGTTGAAGTCACCGGCGATGATTGCACCCGGCTCCAGTCCGGTAGCCGGCGAAGCGGCAGGAGTGAAGGTGCCATCGCCATTGCCGAGCAGAATCGTCACCGTGCTGGAACCGAAATCTGCAATGGCAAGATCCGGAACGCCATCGCCGTTGAAATCGCCGCCTGCCACGGATAACCCGGCTGATCCCGTGGTGTACGTTTGTCCCGTCGAGAATGTGCCATCGCCGTTGCCCAGCAGGATCGTCACCAACTGCCTGACTGGCGATCTGCCGTCGGAACTTGTCACTGCAAGGTCGGTCTTGCCGTCGCCGTTGAAGTCCATTGCGACCATGCCTTGCGGGTTTCCCGACCACTGCGGCACCGCTACGCTGGACCCGGCGGTAAACGTGCCGTCGCCATTCCCTAACAGGATCGTCACCGCATAGTCGGAATGTTCGGAGGCATGGTTACTGACGGCGAGATCCGGAATTCCATCCCCGTTGAAGTCGCCTACCGCGATCGATGCCGCCCAAGTCAACGCCGGAGCGGTTCCGGTGGTAAAAGTACCGTCGCCCTTGCCCAGCAGAATCGTCACCCCAGTGGTGGAGGAGCTGGCAAATGCCAAGTCCAGATTGCCGTCGCCATTGAAGTCTGCCACCACCACGCCTTGCGGATAGGCCCCAACCGCGTACGAGGCGCCCTTGGTAAAGGTGCCGTCGCCATTGCCCGTCATGATGGTTGCCGTGGATGAACTGCCCAGGGTGGCAATCACGTAATCCGGGTAGCCATCGTTGTTGAAATCGCCGACGGCGATGACGCGATTCGACAGGTCCGCAACCGGCCCCAGCGTGCTGGCATAACTGAATGCCAGGCCCGGCGCACCCAGTACCGCCGATGCAAGCTCGTAATTGCCATTGCTGGCATCCAGAAACGAGACGCTCCCGGTCGGAACCACAATGCTGCCGGTAGTAATCGTTGCGGTCAAGGCGTAATTCCCGGTCGCTCCCGCTGCGCTGATCGTGGTTGCCGTCGCCAGCGGAGCGCCCGTAACAGCCACCGCCACCGGCGCGGAAGTGCTTGCGGCGTAAGCGTTTGTTCCCTTGAATACAGCCTGAACGTTGTACGTGCCGAGCCCGAGCACCTTGTAGATTTTCGCCGTGCCCGACTTGGTCAACCATGCGCTGCCCAGGATCGCGGCATCCTCGCAGTGCACTGCGTTGGGGTTGCAAAACACCACCTGTCCAGCCGTTACCGGCGCAGCTCCGGAGACCACGACGGCGGTCAGCGTCACCTGGGTTCCCGGCGTTGCCGGGTTGGACGACACACTCAGCGTAACAGTCGTGGGGTTCGCCGGCGAAGTCTGCGCCCAACTGGCTTGGACTGCGCCTGCAAAAAGCACGAGGCAACCCAGAGCCAGAATTGGCGGTAAAATCCGTGAAAGCTTCATCCGGAAACTCTTCTCGTCGATGAATCTCTGTTGCGAATCCTCAGCTACCCCACTCGCGCCCCACGCGACGCAGCGGCACTGTACCCCACCCCAGCGCCGGTCGATACTGGAACCGGGCGCGCAAACTCATCCACAACCACGCCGTTGCTGCATTGTAGTTGAAGATGATGGGTCATTTTGCCATATCGGCCCCGCGAAAACAATGCGAATCTCGCCCTCCCAACCGGGCGTTCGGCCCTAACCTGCCCGCTTCCATCAACCAAGCCCGCAGCAAGAGGCAGCTCCATCGGAGGCGCACAGAGGATAGCGCAACCATGACGCAACGCGTCAACATCCGCCCTGAACCGCGGGCGCCAGAGGTGGCATGGTGCAGAACTGATTGAGATGGTAGCCCCGGGCAGATTCGAACTGCCGACCTCCGGTTTAGGAAACCGCTGCTCTATCCAGCTGAGCTACGGGGCCATGTCTCAGAACATGCTGATAATAGACATCTTAACTGCACTTTGCAAGTGAGCCTCCTGCTTGCTCAGCACCACGGAACACCCCACTAGCTCGTGGCAACACCATTCTAACAACTTTGCTGTTCGCTTGACGCTTCGTATCCATGAAGGAACTGCCGTACCGGGATGTCGTTGCTATATCGGCGTGCCGCATCAATTTCTGCTGCACTCCGAGAGTCGCCCCAGTCGCTTCCACCACAGAACGGTAGGTGTGTGGCATGGTGTGCCACCCTACGCAATTGAGTTCAAGTTTTTCCCCAGCTTTGCGAATCAGCTTTTGCTGAATCACTCCCGGTGCGTATGGTCGTCCCGTGATTGAACTAGGAAACACCCAGCCATCGGTAGACCAATGCGCTAACTTCTCCGAGCGAGAACGCCTCCTCGAGTCGACCATGCACGGTCACGGAGTTGCCAACATTAGGGAGCACCCGACTGATCACAAAATGAATCTTCCTTTGAGCACTTTTGAGCAGTATTCAGACGTCCTAAGCTTCATCCTTATCATGGAAAACTCCCGGAATGGGAGACGAGACAAGCGGTGTGTATTCCACAGTGTCTTGATCTTGCCAAACTGGGTAGCGGGCACACTGGAATCTTCCCTCGCCGTTTCCAAATTGCTCGACCCGGAAATCTTCTCGGCAGACATGAGGAGTCTCGGGCGACGTGATGTTCGGCGGCATCTGGGAAATGGTTGACAAGGCTCGGGCCTGAAAGGCTACACGAGGTAAGCCACCATGCAGCAAGAAACCGCAGACAAGCATTCGGAAGAGGCGTTACGAGCTTCTGAGCTTGGATATCGCCGGCTCTTCGAGACCGCCAAAGATGGAATCCTGATTCTCGACGCGAAAACAGGTCAGATCACAGACGTTAACCCCTTCCTGATTAATTTATTAGGTTACTCCCGTGACGATTTTATTGGGACGCCACTCTGGGAGATTGGGCCATTCAAAAACATTAAGGAATGCAAGCTGGCTTTTCTGGAGTTGCAGAAGAAAGAGTGTATCCGCTATGACTCTCTCCCGCTTGAGACCAAAGATGGTCGCTCCATTGCTGTGGAGTTTGTCAGCAACGTTTATGGATTGAGTGGTGGGACGCGAGTCATTCAATGCAACATACGTGACATCCGCGAGCGCAGGCGGGCGGAAGAAGTGTTGCGCGAGAGCGAGGAGCGGTACCGGTTGTTGGTGGAAGGAGCCAAAGATCATGCCATTTTTCTGCTCGATCCACTGGGCAGAGTTGTGAGCTGGAATACCGGCGCGCAGAGGATGAAGGGCTACACGGAACAGGAAATCATCGGCCGCAACATTTCCTGCTTCTACACCCCCGAGGACGTTGAGCGCGGTGAGCCCGAACAGTTTCTGAAGGCTGCCGCCGAGAATGGCCTCGCCGCGGTCGAGGGTTGGCGCGTGCGTAAGGATGGTTCCCGCTTCTGGGCAGAGGTCGTGTCAAACACGTTGCGGAATGACTCCGGGCGAGTACGGGGATTCAGCACGGTTACGCGCGACATCACCGAACGCAAGCTGGCCGCGACTGAGATAAGCCGGCTGAACCGCGCCCTGCGAGTGCTTAGCGCCGTAAACCAGGCTCTGAACAAAACCCCGGAGGAAGCGATTCTGCTTCAAAAAGCGGTGGACATCTTCGTCAACGTAGGAGGATACCCGCTCGCCTGGATTGCGACTGCTGCAAACGACCCCGAGCATAGCGTTAAAACCGCGGCCGTTGCAGGTAAAGCCAGCGAATACCTTTCGGAGGTGGTGTTCTCCTGGAACGAGAATGACGTACGTGGGTGCGGACCGACCGGCGTCGCTCTCAGGGAGGGACTGGGCACGGTGATCCAGGACTATTCCTCGAGCGCGATCATTACTCCGTGGGCAGCCGCTGCAAAAAAGCATGGAATTTCTTCAAATCTCACGGTGCCTCTGCTGGTACAAGGTCATCCCGTAGCGGCCCTCATGGTGTACGCCGCCGAGAACGACGCATTTGGCGAGCAGGAAATCCGACTGATCCGGGAGGTGGCGGAGAACCTCCAAGCAGGGATCGCGGCAATTCGTGACCACCTCGAAGTGGAAACTGAACGGGAGAGAAGGAGGCAGGTGGAAGAGCAGTTGCGGCAGGCGCAGAAGCTGGAGGCGGTTGGGCAGCTCGCCGGTGGAATTGCGCATGACTTCAACAACTTGCTGATGGTCATCATGGCGGAGACCGAAATGTTGAGCATCGGACTAGAAGGCACGGCGGCGAAGCGGGCCGAGAGTGTCATGAACTCCGCGGGGAGGGCTGCGAAACTAACGGGGCAACTGCTGGCTTTCAGCCGGAAACAGCCCGTTCAGCCGACCGTGACTTCGATGAACCAGTTGGTGGCGAGCGTTTCCGATATGTTGCGGCGCTTGGTGAGGGAAGATATCGATGTACACGTTGCATTGCAGAACGAGCCTTGGCCTGTGAAGGCAGACCGGTCGCAGTTCGGACAGGTCATCATGAATCTGGTGGTGAACGCGCGCGACGCCATGCCCAACGGCGGACGCCTGACAATCGAGACAGGCAATGCCGAGATCCGTGAGGAGTACGCCGCGACGCATCCGTTGGTTCCGTGCGGGAATTACGCCATGCTGGCAGTGACTGACACCGGCATGGGAATGAGCGCCGAAGTGCAAGCACGATTGTTTGAACCATTCTTCACCACGAAGGAGCAAGGAAAGGGAACCGGGCTCGGTCTCTCGATGGTGTATGGAATCGTGAAGCAGGCCGGTGGATTTATCTGGGTCTACAGCGAACTGGGAAAGGGCACGTGCTTCAAGATTTACCTGCCGAAGGTGGAGTCCGGTGAAAGCCCGGCGCCCGCTGAGCCCGCTACACCGGCGCGGTCGGTCCACAGCAGTAGTGCAACGATCCTACTGGTGGAGGACGACGAGAGCTTGAGAGATGTCATCTCGGGCTTCCTGAGGTTGAAAGGACACAAAGTAATCGCAGCGGACTGCCTGGACGAAGCATGCAGAGTGGCGCTTGAAAATCGGCAAGAGATTGACTTGCTCCTAACGGACGTCATCTTGAAGGGTGGGAATGCCATGCAGCTTGTTCATCGCCTGGAAGAGCAGGGTTGCGTTTTCCGTGTGGTGTACATGTCCGGCTACGCGCCCAGTGCCATTCTGCACCAAGGCATGTTGGCTCATCCGGGAACACGGTTTCTGCAGAAACCGTTTTCACAAACCGCTCTGCTGGATGAGGTCGAAGAAGCTCTATCCTCGGGGTCGTAAAGCAGAAGGGCGAGGTGGCCTAACGCTACTGTGGTACAAGAGTGCTTGCAGGTAGCAAGAGAAGGATGGGTGCTTCCGGCACAAGCTGGTATCCCCGAAGCAAGTCCGCAAGCACTTGTTGCCTAACGGCCAACCACAGCCGAAATTCTTCAGACCGAAGGTCTAATTGAAACCTTCCCTCACGAACCCACGCCCCGACTTCATCCGCCACCGAGATTCGTGTCCGCGGGTTCCTCTCAAACCTGCCGCCGAGAGCATAGGCGTTGATCTCAAGCGGAATGCCGTCGTACCCGCCGCCGTTGAGGAATCCCCGCACACATAGCTCTGCGAAGCGGGGAATGCTGAGTTGCCTGTACCGCTCGACGTGAACGAGTTCGTGGAACAGCAGCCCAGCCGCGTTCGTCAGCGCATACTTGCTTGCGCCGGTTCCGCTTCATTGCAAGGGATGGAAGTGCCACTCGTGCGGTCACCATTGGCAAGAGGACGCCGATGCCTGAAACAGCCAACTTCCAACCCGCCCAGTCCGGCTTCTCGCATACAATTGCCTCATGCAAAACCTAAACAACCGAATTGCTCTTGTGACTGGCGGGAGTCGTGGCATCGGTGCCGCAATCGCGGTCGCTCTCGCTCGGGCGGGTGCCGACATCGCCGTGAACTATCGCGAACGAGCCGATGCTGCTCAGGAAGTATGTGCGACGATTACAGGGCTTGGGAGGCGAGCCTTGGCCGTGAAGACCGATGTGTCGGTTGCGGCTGACGTTCGCCGCATGGTCGCCGAGGTCGAGAGCCAACTTGGCTCTGTCGATATCCTCGTCAACAATGCGGGCATCGCCCAGCCGCGCAAGCTTGAGGACATCTCCGAAGCGGATTGGGACGAAGTCCTTACCGTCAATCTAAAATCCGTTTTCTTGGTGACTCAGGCGGTGGTTGGCGGCATGCGACGACGGAGGTGGGGACGCATTATTAACTTGTCCTCGGTGGCCGCGCAGACAGGAGGTGCTGTTGGGGCACATTACGCGGCTTCAAAGGCTGGGATCATCGGACTGACCCACTACTGTGCCGCAGCACTCGTTAAGGAAGGAATCACGGTCAACGCCATCGCACCCGCGCTGATTGAAACCGAGATGGTGACGTCCAACCTTAATGCAAACCCATCTCTGATTCCGATGGGGCACTTCGGCACAGTGGACGATGTTTCTTCCATAGCTGTCATGCTCGCGATGAACGATTACATGACAGGTCAGACCGTTTCGGTGAACGGAGGGTGGTACCTGACGTAAGCGGCTGCGACCTTGAGCGAATAGAGCGGAGAGGAAAAACATGTCCCACTTGATGCCAGCCGTCTTCTTTGGGCACGGCAATCCCATGAACGCCCTGTCCCGTAACCAGTACACCGAAGCATGGGCGGCAATCGGAACAAGCCTCCCGCGACCCAAAGCCATTCTGTGCATCTCAGCGCACTGGTACATTCAGGACGCTGCTGTGACGGCGAGTACCGCCCCAAGAACAATCCACGACTTCGGCGGATTTCCACGCGCACTGTATGAAGTCGAGTATCCGGCATCCGGCGCCCCGGAGCTTGCCGCCCGCATCCAGAACCTGCTTGCTCCAGTGCCAGTCGGGCGCGATGAACGCTGGGGGCTCGACCACGGGACTTGGTCGGTACTGTGCCATGTTTACCCGCAAGCAGATGTTCCCGTGGTGCAGCTCAGTATTGATGAGAGCCATACTGCGCCATCAATGCGATTGTTCTGTTCCGCGCCGACCTGTCCCTGCGATTCATTGAACCCTCGCAGAAGTTTCCGCGCCAGACTGCCGAACTTGCGACAGGAGACGTGCAGCCTTGCTCGCCTCCCCGGCCTCCTTCTTCTTTATCCATTTGTTGAGTTCCTCGCTGTATTGAGCCGCCATCCGTGGATTACCCAACGATTTCGTGGACGCACCCCCTGTCCAAGAGGGAGAACGCAATGACACGTTGTACAAGCTCGGCTGCGCCCTACGGGGAACGCAAGGAATGGAGCGAGATGAGATCACGTCTACCGCGTCTGCATGACCTTGGGATGCGCCGCACTCTAGCGGAAGCAGACCGGGCGGTGCGATGAAGGAGCCCGGCTTGCGGAAGCTGGATAATAATTGCGGGGCCAACTATCCTGCGACAAAACTAAGAGTGATGGCCTACTATCGACGTGTCTCTATATGAGAAGTTGACTTCTGGAGTCTTGGCGGGAGGAAAATTCATGGCCAAGCGTTTAAGTCAGTACTTTGGAGTGAAACCTGAGGCGCTCAGGAAATTCGGAGTCTTTAATTCCTACATTGGACTGGACAATAAGCTCTTTGTTGACCCGAAGCTGTTCGAGAGAACGTCGATTCCAGAGTTTGAGGATGCAAGGCAGGAAGTCCAAAACTACTTCGCCAAGGTCATTTCTCTCGTTTCGGCGTCCAAGAGGGAGGGCGACCTTGCGTGGCAGACGGCCAAGAGATTACTAACCATTCACGAGACTAGGGGAGTGGCGCTGGGTTATGCCGGAGCCGGAGAATACGGCAAAGCCAGCGGCCCTGCATTGGCTGGATCGTTAATCGAAAGGCTGAAAGAGATCATCGGGTTAGGAATAACTGACCCGGAGATTCTAGAGCTCATTGGATTGTTCCAAGAGCGATTTGGGTCGGACTTCCTGAGCGACATGGCGATTTCAATTCTGCACGCCAGATTCCTTGCATACACTCAGCGTGTTACCAAGGCTCTGAAACTCATACCCGTCTCCGGGTTTGTGATTTCAAACAAGAATTGGAAGCTGCCGGTTCGTGCGGATGGTAAGCGCATTGTTTTCGTGCCGGGAGCCCTCCTGAACAAGCTGCCCATTGCTCTCGACCGCTCTGAAATTGACGAGGTCGCAGCGTTCAACGCTGGTGTGCGACAGACTTGGAACAGAATAGTCTCTGCGGCGAGGGATGAAGATAGGGCGGTCACAAAGAGCGAGATTCGAGCCGTTCTGCTTGAGCGTCCAAAAAACCTGAAGGACTTGTTGCAGGTTTACAAGAACGCCGCAGGCAAAGGCTACGACTTCGACAAAGATCCCGATGGTCTTTTCTCGTGGGAACTCGTTGGCCGTTCAGCTGCACAGCAGAATCCTCTGACCATCGATCTCATCAACCCGAAAGACGTTGGCGATGTTCTAAAAGTCCTTGACGCAATCGTCAAACAATTCAAGAAGAACATTGAGGACAACAAGCTTTATGAGGTTCTGTACAAGGATGGCGGCGATGGTGGTGCTCGAAACGAGGTCTTCGCGCAGAGGTTGTTCTATGCCGTTGCCGATGCGTATTGCGCTGCCAACAATGTTGACCTCAATAGGGAGCCCAATGCTGGAAACGGCCCCGTTGATTTCAAACTGAGCTCCGGGTATAAGGGGCGCGTACTTGTTGAAGTAAAGAAGTCGAACAACCAGAAACTCGTTCATGGATACGAAGTACAGCTCAGGGCGTATGAGCGAAGCGAATCAACTGAGAGGTCGATGTACCTGATTATTCGGGTCACGGAGACGCAGAATCTGATTAGGGAAGTTCTGAAGCGTAGAGACGAGGAGATCAAGAAGGGCAAAGCTGTTCCGCAGGTTGTAGTTATCGACGCTCGGAAGGCCCTTTCTGCATCCAAGCGCAAGGCGGATTCGGCCAGTAATGCATCTTGAGAGCCGTCTTTGGCGGCGATCACCACGGACACGTCTGCCGATCACCTGTGGCTGGCAGTGTCGCTCGGCAACTGCCGCAGAGGGCAAGAAACCGCGCACGGACAAGCGAGAGGGGGCACACTATCCCTAGGGGCGAGAGCCGCACAGCTCTGCTGCCTCAACGGTACTTGTTGAGTTCGTCCTGCTGGCGTTGCTTGGCAGCGTCGAAGATCAACTTGAGCCGGTCTGCGATCTGGTTCATCTCAGCAACCTCAGCTTCTGTGAAGTTGTCGAGGGCGGTATACGCTCCCTCTTTGAAAGCGTTCAGGGACTTTCCGTTCATGCTGGGCATGGGCAAATTATGGCGCAGAATCGGGAGCCACACCAGTGGGAATTGGGGCAGCAGAGAGCGGCAGGCTGGGGCTGAGCATAGGAACTGAGGGAGCCAGCGTGCAGGACAGACAGGCGAGGCGTGCGGCGGGGCTTGGGCTGTGGACGGGGGCGCGGGGCTGGGGAAGGGATTTCGTGTACCAATGGCGTACCAAACACCCACGGTTTTCACGACTGTTTCGACTATCGACCTACGTATTTTCTGTAAGTTACGGATTCTATTGGAGCCAACAGCACAAAGCAGGAAGTGCTGGTTGCCGTTGATCTTCGCAGGCAATCGGGTGCGCCATGCGGGGAGCGGCCAGATTCCATTGTAAGACACCAGCGATTTTGTAAGACAAAACGGCAGTAGATAGGCTATAAAGGGCGTTTTAGGTCGCTGTGTTCGCTTTTGGCTAACTAGTTATGTTGTTGTATTTGTTGTATTTAATTGATCTTATTAGGGTTTACAGAAAGTGCTGGCGGAGAGAGTGGGATTCGAACCCACGTTAGAGTTACCCCTAAACACGCTTTCCAAGCGTGCGCCTTCAGCCACTCGGCCATCTCTCCGCTTGATATGCAGGATTCGCTTGCGCGAACACTTTCATTGTAACGTACGCGATTGTTTCCTGCGCGGAATCCAGCCGTCATCCTAAGGAGTTCGCCTCCGCTGGCGGCGCTTAGTTGCGTGGTTTCGCCCCCGCGCCCGTCGCAGGGGCAGAGACCGCTTCTCCCACCGTGGTCGCCGCCTTCGTCTGCGCTTCCGGCTTGGAGTAGTTTTCCAGGAGCCGATGGTGCATGCAGTACAGTGCAAGTTCCAACCGGTCGGAGACGCCAAGTTTGTCGTAGATCTTGCGCAGATAGTTTTTCACTACCTGTTCCGTCGTCGACACATCCTGCGCAATATCCTTATTGCGCAGGCCCTGGGTCACGCCGGCAATGACCTGCAGTTCTTTCATGCTCAGTCTTATCCGGTTGCGCGGTGAGGTCAGTTGCGCGGCCTGGGCGCGGTATGCCTCAATCACCCAGTTCACTCCCCGACTGTCCAGCCAAGTCTCGCCCGCGTGCACCTTGCGAATGCACTTGATCAGAAGATCCGGCGCAATGGAGCGCGTCACAATGCCGCGCACTCCACGCCGCAGCAACTCGACCGTTTCCGCCTCGGTCGGCTCGACCATTACCAGCACAATTTTCAGCGCGGGGGCGATTGCCATTAGGCCGCTCACCGTTTCGCGCGGCGAATCGCTCAGACCACAGGAGAACAGGATCAGATCCGCCTCGTAGCGGCCTACAACGGTCAGCGCGTTGGCCGCCGACTCAACCTGCGCCACGATCCGGATGTCGTCCTCTACTGCGAAAATCTTGCGCACGCCGACACGAAAGATTGGCTCGCTGTCGGCAATAATTACGCGGATCGCGTCTGCCGGGATCTCCTGCAAATCTGGTCGCGCAGATGAACCGGCCTCGTCCTTGGCCATCGGGATTCCCGCTCTCTTCGCTGACTTGGTTTCGCTTAGCTTAGCGGGAGATGTGGTATTCGTCAATGATCGCGCCGACCGCAATCCGGTTGCCGACCGGGGTGCAGCGCACAACTCGTCCCACGCACTCTACCTTCACGTCGTGTTCCGCACCCAGAGTCTTGGCTGGCATGGAGATCGAAAACTCGATGGTCGAGCCCACAGGGTAATCCACACCGCAGTGAATTAACACACCGCCAGCGGAAATGTCCTGAGTCTCTGCGTCGTTCCCGTTGGTCCCGGGATGCATGACGACGGGCAGGTGGAGGGGGAATCGCACGGCACAGCGCAAGTCGTTATTCGTATCGTGTTTCACGTCCAACAGAATAGGCGCAGATCCTCAAAATGAAAAATTACCAAAGTTTCCCTTTTCAAGCACTTCCGTCTCATTCCAATCATTGGTGCTGGCTGCCATCTGGCTAGAAGCGCGTCGTCTCCGTGAACTGGAAACCTTCGGCCCGCATCGCGGGAGCCACCATGTCAAACGCTTCCTCCCCGCAGGCTCGAACCGGCGTGCCTAAATCCAATA
>Ga0326728_10007312_pt1 | contig 28586 bp, 22 predicted proteins | sample MB3enrmetagenome_FD_207602 | JGI IMG/M metagenome (GOLD analysis project Ga0326728, IMG submission 207602) | Lab enriched peat soil microbial communities from McLean, Ithaca, NY, United States - MB31MN | ecosystem: Environmental > Terrestrial > Soil > Wetlands > Peat | place: USA: New York... | reverse complement strand
GATCCGAAGTAAAACGCAGCTGGCCGCCCTGGCCGTTTTTCAGGCTTGCTGAAGGCCGAAGCGTAACCCACACCCTGGCCGATTTCCACCCCGCCAAAATGGCCCTGTTTTTCGCCGCCATCGACAGTTCGAATCTCGAGGCCTGGCCCCGTGGCGCACGCTATCGTGAGAAGAGTGCCGTCTTCGTGAAGCTCCTGTACGAGAGATTCCTGTAATTCCGATAGCCGGGAATAGTTCACCTGCAAGCTCGACCACCGGTGCGTGGTGCCGGACAGCTTGTCCGCAAACGACCGGCCGGCGACGGTCTCAGCCAATCCGACAACAAGGGCTTCGGCGATTGGTTCCAGTACATCGATCGCCTTCATCATGCGGTTGTGCAACATACGGGCACTAGGCGATAGCGATAAGGCACAGGCAGACGGCGTTCTCGCGCTCACCGAAAACGATTCGATGTGGTCAGGATGCTCGGCAGATTGCGAATACTCGATGCCCGTCGGTCGATACCCGAGGTCCTCCGGCAGCTTGTCATCCTCCTTTTCGACCTTTTCTCCCTGAAAGAACGAGTAGGCAGCGTCAAAAACCTCCGACAATCTCTCGGCGCCTTGCAGCGGCAACGACAACCGGATGAAGTTTTCGTCCAGTAGATCATTGGCCGCCTGCCTGAGTTGATCGCTTCTCACTGTGCGTGCCTTCTGTTGGATAATCCCCTGTTATCTGCCCTTTGCGCCTCTGCACCTTCAACACTCGCGAGAAATGACCCTACTTTGCTCGCCAGGAAGTACCAACACCACTCCAAACAGGTGGCGCTTTTGCCATGGGCAAGAGCGTATTCTTGCCGTGTGGCAAATTCGCGCCGAGGCAAGGCCCTGTACCTCCGCACGGGAGCGCTCTGCTCGGTCTCACCACTTGGTCCCGGAAACTGAACAGCTTACGCGCGCCTTCGGCGCGGATGATAATGGTGGTTCATAGTCTGCCCCGCGCCAAACCCCGTTCCAAATCGTGTTCTTCGTGTGGGTCACTTTGCCGAGCGCCGAGGCTCTGTACTCGCGGTCGCGGCCGAATTCGGCGGCGCCGATGCCACCGGGAAGGTGAGACTGCGGGATGATGATGGATAAGGCGGCGGAAGTGCTCGTCCCGCGCCGCCTTCACGGGCATAGGTCTGGTGTGATTTGAGCGGAGGACTCTTGGCTTGTTAGGGCCGGTGGGAAACTTCGCCAGTTCAGCCGGTGTTGGCCGGCGCCAGCGGCGCCGGTGATGCGAGCCCATTGGCGGGGATGCGGCAAAACAGCAGAACTCTACATCAGTTTCTACGTTCGGGCTGGCGGTACCAGCGGGCGCGGGGCTATGATTGCACTGCTGCGCCAATTGTTCGTGGATCACGATGCCGACCGACACAAACCCAACCGAGGCTCCTGCCCGGTGGTCGCCGCTTCAGACAGCATGCCCGCCACTGTCCGCTCTTTATCGATCCCGTTCCTGTTGACGGCGCGGGAGGGTGGCCTATGGGCTGACCGATACCGGCAGGGAAGAAACTCGCTCTCTAGTCCGCTGGCCACTTCGATCAGCGCGTTGGCGCGGGTGTGTGCCCGCCGGCGGAAAAGCGTCGGTTTCGACTGCCCGAAACCGGCCGAAATGGCGCCACGCTATCCCGGATGCTAACAGTGGCTTACGCCGCCGAAACTTCAATGTTGAGGTGATGGCTCGGATGGCGTGCTTTCAGAGCGGACACCAGGTGCTCCTTGGAGACGTGCGTATAGCGTTGTGTTGTAGATATCGAAGCATGGCCCAGGACTTCTTGGACGACTCTGATGTCCGCCCCATACCGCAGAAGCAATGTGGCGACGGTGTGGCGGATCACGTGCGGGGTGACCTTAGTCGCGATGCCTGCGGACTTGGCCGTCTGGGTGAGCAACCGCGCGATACCCTGCGTGGAAATCCGGGCACCAGTCGCGTTGATGAGGAGACCGGGATGGCTCAGCGCGAGGCTGCTTCTCGCAGCGAGATACATTTGAACAGCCTTCAGCGAGCGGTCGTCGGGCAAAAAGGCAAGGCGTTGTCGAGAACCCTTTCCTTTCACAAGAAAAGCTCGGTCCGCCTCGCACCAGTCGTCAACCTCAAGGTTGACAAGCTCGCCGACGCGCATCCCAGTCGCAAATAAAATCTCGATGGCGGCGATGTTACGAACGTGAAGAAACTCAGAATCACTGGGCGTGAGCGCGGTCAGAGGGATCGACGAGGGGCCCTTCCAGGTTTCTTCAATCAGCAGTTTCGCATCTACGGGCGACAGGCTGCGCGGAAGGAGCCGTTCACGTCCAAGGTCGAGCCGTATCCTCCATAAAGGGGATTTGTCGAGTTCCCCCCGTCGGACCCAGTACGTGAAGAATACCCGAGCAGTCGCGAACTTCCGACGTATTGAGACGGAGGCGTAGCCGTCTGATCGCATGTGATTGGCCCATCCTTCGATGCGACTCGGATCAATTGCTCCCAGGTCTGCATCCGCGCCGACGTAGATTTCAAATTGAGCCAGATCAATTTTGTAAGCCGCTTCCGTCTTCTGGCTTCTTCTGCATGTGGAGAAGTAGCCGGTGATAAATGTGGTAACAGCGTCGTTGAGATTCAAGTTCTCGTTCTCCTTGTTCGGTGTTTGACGATTTCCAGAACGTAGGCACGAACCGGAATCTCTATTTTGAACCAGTAGATAGCAGCGCCTCAGGAACTCCAAGCACGGCGTGCAATGGCCGGCGCGCTGCGATAGAATCAACGTGTCAGGGCGCAGACGGCTCCACGAGTTGCGTTTGCGATATAGATAACTAGGAATTATCGATGGCTGACCACGACCTGCGTTTCATCGAAGAGCAGTTCTGCTCATGGGGGGATACGGTTCACTACAATCAACCCATCCGGCAATTCAGCCGTTGCGACCAGTTCTACTTGTTTGACACCGCTGGCAATCGCTACCTCGATTTCCAAATGGTGTACTCCGCGGCAAATTTTGGCTATCAAAACGGGCATTTCGAGCAAGCCCTTACCGACCAATTGAGGACGTTGCCGCAACTGGCTTCCGAGTACGTTACCCGCGAAAAGATTCTGCTGAGTCAAGCGATTGCACAAACCGCAATCGCCGCGTGGAGCACCAAGGGTCGCGTGCACTTCAACGTGGGCGGCTCGCAGGCGATAGATGACTCTCTAAAGCTTGTTGCCGTCAATCGAGGCAGCCGGCGCGTTTTCGCTTTTGAAGGCTCCTATCATGGGCGCACAATCGGCGCCTCAGCGATCACATCTAGTTTTCGCTATCGGAGCCGCTTCGGGGCCTTTGGCGAGCGCGCGCACTTCATTCCTTTTCCTTACTGTTTTCGTTGCCCGTATGGCAAACAGCGCAGCGATTGCGAACTGTATTGCGCAAAGCAAGTGCGGCGCCTCTTCGAGAGCGAATACCAATCTATAGTTGACCAGCGAGACAACTGCTCGGAGTTCGTAGCCTTCTACGTTGAGCCCGTACAAGGTACCGGGGGGTATATCGTTCCGCCGTTCGACTACTTCCGCGAGCTGAAGAAAGTGCTAGATGAGTTCAACATTCTCCTCGCCGTAGACGAGATCCAGATGGGTTTCTTTCGGACGGGGCGATTCTGGGCCATTGAGCACTTCGGGGTCGCTCCCGACATCCTGGTGTTCGGCAAGTCTCTTACAAATGGCCTCAACCCGCTCTCGGGAATGTGGGCGCGCGAAGAACTGATTGCTCCTGAGCGGTTCCCACCAGGTTCCACACATTCGACCTTCGGCGCGAATCCACTGGGCGTCCGGCTGGGCTGCGCAACCTTCGACTGGCTCGCTGGGCACGATTACGCGACGACCGTCCCAAGCCTGGGTGCGTATCTGGTTGAGGGCCTAAAGGATGTGCAAGCGCGTCATCCCGAAATCGGCGATGTGAACGGGCTCGGCCTCGCGGTCCGCGTTGAGATGTGCTACGCCGATAAGTATACGCCGAACCGCGATCTTGCCCATCGCGTGAAAGAAGCCGCAATGGACACGCCCGTTGACACCGACGTGGGCCCCCTCCGCTTAATCCTCGATATCGGCGGCTATCATAAGAATGTATTTACTTTGTCCCCCAGTCTCGACATCAACCGGGGCGTGATTGATTGTTTTCTATGCATCTTCGAAAAGGTGTTAGCGGAGACGAAACGAAAGACCGTCTGATCATCTGGAAGAAATTGTACGAATTAGTCTCTGTCGCGCTCAAGCCCATTGCGCCTGTGTTGAAGCACGCCGAAAGACGATTACTCCCCTCCCACAGCCGTGCGACTGGCGTTCAACCCCTTGTGTTCATCCTCGGTGCTCCACGCAGCGGCACCACAATCGCCTTCCAGGTTCTCACTCACTCTCTGGACGTCCTTTTCCCATCCAACCTTGGCGCGCTGTTTCCAAAGAACCCTATATTCGGTCTTTGGTGCAGCCAGAAACTGTCTGCGGCCAGACCCCATCGTGCCTTTCGCTCAATTCAAGGCTTCAGCCTGGGTGATGGAAGTAGAGGGCCAAGCGAATGGGAGTCCTTCTTTCGATGGCACGTGTATCCCCATTTGAGGCGGTCCCCCTTGGAGCGTGTGGCAGAACTGGACCGAATCCTGGCATACGTCGACACCACCGCAGGAAAGCCGCTGATGGTTAAGACATTGGGCGCGGTACTATACCTGCACAGCATCATTCATCTCGTTCCCAACTCCAGATTTCTTTATGTGCAACGTAGATTGCTTGATACGGCGCGGTCAATTTTCCATGCAAAACGGCGGGAACGCAAGTCGCCTGAAACTGTGTGGTATGTTGTGCCGCCGGCCTTGTGCAACCGGCGATTCGAGACGGAAGCGCACCAGATCGCGGCGCAGGTGCGCGCCATTCACCAGTTGGTAATCGAAGGTTTCTCGGAGTTGTCCAGCGAACGCTATTTAACCGTTCAATACGAGGATCTCTGTCGTAACCCACAGCACGTAGTGGCGCGCGTCGCCCAGTGGCTCGGTCCAGACGTACGATTGCGCGCCGGCGCCCGTGTGCCGCCATTGTCTCCCGCGGAAGCGCGCCCATTGACAGACGTCGCTCTGGACAGGGTTTTCCAACAGGAGTGCGGCTAGCTGGACGGCTCGGCTGATTCGGGAGCCGGAGCCATTTGCTCGATTATCACTTGGAAGAAGTGATCCAGATTGTCCGCGCGAATCAGCTGAAGCAGAAGCCGGCTGATGCTGGTCTTCCTTTCCGGCGTGGCCGTCGCCCAACTGATGACATTGCACCAATCGAAGTCCCGGACTTGGGCGACGATCCGCGTGATCTCGTCGATCTCATCGCCATCTAGTTCAAAAAGATCGTCTGGCCGCCTCTGCTGGGCGGTCCTCCAGAATGCGCCCGGAGAGAACCGCGCCGCTGCTCGCAAAGCCACGCGGATCTCCTCGTGCTGCTGTCCCGTATCGAGAAACCGGTAAATCAGCGTTAGCGTCTCTTCGGGAAAATCGAGCATGGTCTTTTGCGCAAGACGCCCAACGCGGAACGCTGCGCGCTCGTCCCGTTCGGCAATCAGGCGCGGCAGTTCCACCGGCAGGCCGCGTAGCATCAGTGTTGTTACATGCGGAACCAGAGGATCGTACTGACTGTCCGCGCCGTCGAAAGTTCCGATGGTCCGCCGGAAGAAATTCTCTCCAGCCTGCGTGCGCATGGAAGAGAGACACGCTTCCGACAAGGAAATGAACGCTGCATCCTGTTTCCCGGCCCAGCCAAGAAGACCCAGGCAGAAATCCTGAGCGACAATGTCGCCGCTTCGGAAGATGTCGTCAACCAACGCTGTCAGCCTCGTATCCTTGATGTCCCGGCACCCGACAAAGCGCAAGACCAGGCGCACCGCAGCGCTTTGCCGCAATAGATTGCGCACGTCCCGCGTCGGGAGCTGGAAAAACGAACCTTTCAGCGCCTCAATCAGAAGCTGCTTCCAGTACCAGTCCAGCCGAAGGAGATCGGAAGCTTTGTCGGTAGGATGGTAATGAAACAGATATCGGCTATTCTGTTCCAAGGTCTCTGCGATACGTGCGCCCAGGAATGCCGTTGATGAGCACCCCACCAGCCAACGGCAGAAGTCCCGCAGCCGGGGCCGGACAGACAGTTGCTCCGGCCCGTTTCGCAGGATATAAATCAGAACCGAGTTGATTAGCACCGTCGAATACCGGTGGTCGGTCTCCAGGGTGATTTTCTGCTCAGTAATGCGTTCTGCAAGAAACTCGATAAAATCCAGGAACTGCTCGGGAAATAGCTTCGCGCCATACTGGAAGGGAATTCCTGATAGAAAAGTAGCATCGCTCGCGATGAGCAGGCTCAGGAGCTTGTCGTAGTGTCGTTTATCTAGCACGGAGACAGCCATCATAACTGGATCGTCTTGCAGCTCCGGACGAGGCTCGATGCTGCGCCGTAGGACGACTGCCGCCCGTATCAGGGTCTTCTCGAAGTTAGTGCCCGCGCTATGCAGCAAGACGATTTCATCGTCGTTGCATCGGGCGGCGAAGAAGATCAATGAGTTGAAGAAGTGAATCTTATACTCGAGGGCCTCTCGGCCAAGGCGTTTATACTGCTCGACGAGTCCTCGAAAGTGCGCGCGGATGTCCGCACCTTGGCTGGCAGCTACGGAGCCCCAACAATATTCGTAAAGATAGAATCCTCCAAATATGAATTCACCCATCCGGTCTTCGGCAAATCGAAGTGTTTCGAAACGGTTCAGGCTCAGCATGCCGGCACTTGCAAGTTCGGTGATACTCGCGCGGCACTCTCTGTCGAGATCGGTCTCGATCAACGGAACACTCAATCGCTGATTCTCACGGATGGTCTTGCAGAGCCACAACAAGGTCCGATCCGCATCGGCGATAGCCTCCTGCCGTTCTTCCCGCAACGCACGATACAGTGCCGGTTCGGAACCGACCGTCAACGGGGTTGCGCCCAACTGGGTACAGAAGCCAAAAAGCTGCGGCACTCGCAGCAGATCCCGGACGTACCGCCATCTTGGAAGCTCAAGCCAGTCAGTATCGCCCAGATGGCGCACCGCTTCGGCCAGCTCCGGATGAGTGAATACGCCGAGTTCGAAAGGCTCCGCAAGGTAAGTGCGCCCGGCGTCGAAGCGGAGCCGGTTCCAGTAATCCGTTCGGCTGGTTACTATCACCCTCACATGGCCGTCGTTATAAAGGTCGAGCACACGAATGACATCTTGCAGCACGGCCTTTGCTCGCGATGTGTCTGGACATTCGTTGAGCGCGTCAATGGCCAGCACCAGATTCTTTCCCAGGAGTTTCGTAAGACGGCAGATGTGCCCAATATCGACGTTATCCAGCCGCGACAGCCATTCATCGAGACTGTGATTCAACTCGCTGCTCGGGATATGGATAACAAGGTCATCGGTGGATCGTCGCGCCAGCCAGTGCACCAGAGTCGATTTCCCAAATCCGGACTCCCCGAGTAGTACTAAACAGCGTTTCCCCGCGTCGCGCGACATGGCGAACTCCCGCAGTTTTCCGTATGCCTCCACGCGGACGACGTGGTGTGCGGGCGGAAGAAGCGCCCGCTCCGTGTTCAACCGGTCGATTCGGTCTCGAAGCGCATTGTAGGAGAGTGCGAGATTCGGGTTTTTTGTGCGCTGGTATAGCGATTCATATAAGGCCGCGACAAACTGACTGGCGGTGGAGGCTACGTGTTCGTGGAGATGGGCTCGGCGGCGGGCAAGATCGGACAGGCTAGCCACGTCTTCCAGCGGCTGTGGCACGACCGATGCGGCATACATCGCGTGTTTGGCGAGAAGTTCGGCGAGAGGCGGCTCACTCGCCGTATAGCCAAGCATCAGAACGGGTGTATCCGCAATTCGGATGGCCAGCCAGTTCAGGACTTCATCGGTTAGTTGTCTGACAAAATCCTCCTCCGTCCATAGCATGTTGGACCGTTCAATCTGTCCCGCGATCTTCACCAGTGTTGCGCCGGCTATCGTGCTGGGCCGATCTGTACGTGCGAGGTCGTGGTAGTCCAGGATGGTAAGCTCCACTGCCGGACAGCCCGGGCTTGCCTCGCGCGAGGAGAATTTCTGCTCGATCAGCGCGTCGAAGTTCGTCGTCACCACGATTTTGATGTAGCCGTTCCGCCACAAGTCGATAAGGCGATCATAGGTGATGATCTCGTTGGCTTGGACCTGATTAAGCGAGTCCTGCTCCACCTGCTTGAAAAATGCATACGCGAGATCCGAGTCGAGCCGTTCTTTGAAATCCTCTATGAATTTTCGAATCTGCTCTTCGTCGCTTGTGGATCGGATGGCGGCGCGTGCCTTCTGATCCAGCCCCGAAAGAGCCTCTTCAAAGAAGCGCTTGGCAAAACCAAGGGTCGTCGGAATACCGTACTCGCGGGAGACGCCGGCCCCGATGAAGACCGAAAGTCGTGCTTGCTGATTGCGATTCGCGTCAAAAAGCAGTGAGAGGATACGCTCGACGACCGAATTCACGTTTTCGCTTGAACTCGCCATCGATAATTCCTAGTTATCGGTACTACACACCGACCTTGCAATGTCACAAGGGTCTTCGCTGCGGACTTCGTTGGACATTTCGGGCACGGGTAAGCGTGTTCGGTGGTTGGTTGCTGGCGGCTGCAAGCTGTCCGATCCTCAAAAACCCGGTTTCTCCGTGTCAATATGACTGAGCTGAGACACCATCCCTGCCGTTTATTACTGAGGAGAATTAAGCCTGAATTCCGAAGTTAAGCGATAGTTTCTCCTTCCAGATGGACCTTCGGCCCAGGTCTGCCGGATCAGGTTTCAAGGGCCGGAGTGAATCTCGCCGAAGTTGGAAACTCACAGGTCAAGAGGCTGTCGAGCAAGGGGATTCTGGATTGCAATCCACCCCAGCTTTGCGACAGGTGGACAACCACCCGGCGGCCAGCGCGGCCGAGGATCGCGCCGCAGGTGAGCACCTGGGCGCGGATCGTGGCTGGCTCGCGGTAACCCGGTAAACCCGCGGCGCGTTGAAACTCCGCCATGAGGTTGAACAGCAGCAACACCGCGCGAAAAGCGGCTTCGGCGGCAAAGAACTCTTTCAAACAGAAACCGTCGGCACCCAGATCGTGCTTCAGTTCCGCAATCCGGTTTTCCATGTCGGCGCGCCCATTGTAGTCGCGCCAGATTTCTTCCGGCACGTCCGCACAACTGGTCACGAAGACACGAAAGGTGTAGCCAGGCACGTCGATGAGTTTGCGACCCAGGCTGTCGCGGTCTTCGCGTTCGCGCTCCCGAATGACCACGAATCGCCGTTCCACGCCCCAGCCCAGCAGCTTCAGGTGGAACTCGCCTACCGCGAAGTGGTCGTCCAGCGCGGTCCACTGCTCCACGCGCTGGGCCGCCCGTTTGACCCATTTTGTTAGGCGGGCGACTACAATGTAGGGCAGCTGGCGCTGTTCCAAAAAGTTCAGCAGCCGGTCGTCAAAGCCGGAATCGGCTCGTAACCGGCGGATCTTCTGGCGCTGTCCCCACAGCGCGAGAGCTTCTTTGAGAAACTCCTCCGCGCCACGGGCGGTTCCGCAGTTGCCGCTGCGGAGCCAGCCGTGGAGGAGGAAGTGCGCTTCGCTCAGCACGGCCAGCAAAGGATGATGACTGGGGCGGCCATGTTTGCGCGGATTGTGCCCCTTCAGCGATCCCTCTTGCCGGCCGTAGCGTTCGAACACGGTCGAATCCAGATCTAGCGTGTATCCGTCGCGACGAAGCGGCAGCCGTGCCATTTGCCACTCCGCCAGCGGCTCGTAGAGGCGCTGGACTTGCCCCATGCCGAACTGTCGAAACAGATTGCGGATGGTGTCATCGATGGGGAACCGGTCGATTCCCAGCAGCGCATGCAGCGCCCGATCGCCGCGGAGCCACGCCGCATGCGCGAAGCGCTTGGCGCCCGTCAGCACCGTGATCAGAAAAGCGATAAACGTGATCGTCGGATCGATGTGGTTCGGCGATTTCCACTGGATCGGCATGTGCTGCCGAACCTGTCCGACCAGATCGACCTTTCGCAGAAAACAAATGAAGACGGCAACCCCGCCGAAGGGAGTCACCGCCCGTTTGGTCTCACGCAGAATTACCCGCTCGCCAGACAGCAGAGCGGCGACCTCCCGCGGAACAACTTTGTCCGTGGTCTCGGAATCCACCCCTCTGTTGTCTCAAGACTTAACCGCCGCGCGCATCCGAACTTCGGAATTCAGGGTAATTCAAGTTCGATGCTTAAGTCGAACCCGAAGAAGTTGGAACCGCATTTGGCGGAGTCGGCCACCATCCCCGATACAGAGGTCACTGAGAAGCCCAAGCGCCGCCCAAGTCGTCAGATGAGATGAATACTGCCACTAGGTCTGTGACCGCTTAAAAGATTGCCGTTTTACGGTCGAACTTCCACGCGATTTTGACTCTATCCCGGTTCATCCGCCGGTTCCAGGCCTTCGCCTCTGGGCGCAGCGTTTGCAGATCCGGGATTCGTCGCTTTCCCAGACATTGCCGTGAGAAAATCCCGATTTCGATCTCCGCCTGGTTCAGCCAACTTCCGTGGGTGGGGGTGTAGTGGACAGTGAAACGATCCCAGACTTCGCCGGCCATCTCCGCGCCGAAGACATCAGTTAACGCTTTCCGGCGATGGATGTTCAAGTTGTCCATCACCAAATGGATCGTTTTCGCTTCCGGGTATGCCATCGCCAAGCTGACCGCAACCTGAGCGAACTCGAAGCCCGAACGATCCGGTGTTGCGAAGGTGAAATGGCGACCGGCCTTGGGCTCTACGGCACAGAAGACATTGGCCGTCCCGCGACGCTCGTATTCGTTGTCCCGCCGCGCTTCCCGTCCCGGTACCGCCGGCGATGCCGGCCGCACATCAGCATGCAGAGTAATCGGCTTCTCATCCAAACAGATCACCGGTTGTTCCGGGTCATAAGGCCGCTCGTATACTTCCAACACGTCTTCCATTTTGGCGATATAGTCGTCATCCAGATCGGCCACCACCCACATTTTTTTCCCGCCACGGCTTCAGATCGTGGCTTAGCAGGAGAATGGGAACGGTTTCCCTTCCTACGCGTGGAACCAACTTGCGTTTGACGGCCTCTTCCGCTACCAGGCGCACCGTCCAACGGGCGCGGCCTTCCGGTGGGCTACTGCACACCATGGCAATCAAACGTTGTTTCTGGCTATCGTCGAGCACCTCCGCCGCTCCTGGCCGCGCCCCGAGGTGCCTCCAGAACAAGGTCTTGCCGTCTTTGGCTATTGGCTTGGCGACGGTGCGTGATGCCTTTTTCTTTCGCGGCGTCCAGGTGATGATGTTCTCGCGCCACCCTTGGCTGGGAAGAAAAACCGGCCTACTTTTGAGTCGTCCGCCACAAGCCCCGCGTTTACCATGTGCCGTGAGAGGGACATATTCAGCAGCGATAGCAGTAGCTTGCGCAGTTCCTCATCGCGCACAAAAGTCGGAACGTCCAGGACTTCGATGTCACCCTCCTCCACTATCGCGCTCAATGGGCTGTCGGGGGATTCAAGGCCGTGAAATGTGAACAACCGATCCTCAAATAGCCGGAAGGCCGGCATCCACTGATCCGTGCTCCCCTCCTTCTCCCGGTACGCGCGAATGGCGTCCTTGATATCCGCTTTCGACGGCATCCCGAGGGAGCCGTCTTTCCTTTGCTTCATCAACTCGGGCGCGATTGAGGCGCTGTATAAAATACTGGGGTGGGCGTTCCACCGGAAGCAGGTTGCAGTACAGCCTTTCGGTGGTCACATCCGGGTCGGCATCCGGCACTGCACGCTCGGCAAGAAGGGTGGATCTGGCAATCTTTGATCCGCTGGTGATCAGTTGCTCGCGATGCAAAACGGGGCGCGGGAGCGGCTCATCGCGCAAAACAGCCAGCAGTTGCATCAGGCCACGCCGATAACGGTCGGGCCGCAGATCGATGGCTGCGAGATGGCGCAGCAGCATCGGGATATAGGGGCAATCCTCCATAATCAAGGGGATGATGCGGGACCGCCGGTTATCAGGATCTTGGTGGAGGGCGGCATGCCACTCAGCATCGGTCCAGCCGGATGCGGAAAGGTCGAAGTAATTTGGAGTCATCACGAGGCCAATGAACCGGCTGCATTCAAGGCCGGCGTTAATCATCGCGGTGATGCTCTGGCCGGGCCGGATTTCGGCCTCATCAAGCCATGTGAGCAACCCTTTGTCCCGGTACGATTCCGCTTCGACGTCACCCGCCAGGTCACGGACGATGGGCTGATCGACGCTACGATGAGACAGGAACAGGTCCCTGGAGTTGCGGTTGAGGGGCTGCACGCTCATATGTTTTGCCCCACCATCCCAAATTGAAACTCTACAGATTTCCTCATGCGGTTCATTCACCCCTCCTGTAGCGCTTGAGGAACGCGGAGAGTTCGCGGCGCGGCAGGCGCACCGTGGCATCGTTCAAGAAAAGTTGCAGTGCGCCGGCAAGGGTTTCGGCGGCGACGATCTTTTTTCTATGCATCTCGTCTATCACCCAAAGCACACCGTGGGTTTCGATGGCGTGCCTTACAGCCAGGGCACGAAGACCGCCATCACCCGTGAGGAGAATGCAGCCGGAGTGACTCTCGGCGAGCGCAAACGCAAATCCGTCATGCACAGACAGCGTGGGAGTCTGCCGCACCACTTCCTGGGCGCGCAGGACCCTCTCGCCCCTCAGATCGACAACTTGCAGCCCGCCGCGAACAAGGGCCCTCTTCTGGGCCACCGTGAACTGGAGCAGTTCCTCCTCGAAAAGCGTGTTCGGAATCAGGAACTCATAGGGAAGCCGAAGAAACGCTTCGAGGAGGGATGCTTTCCTGAGGTCGATTAGGCAGCTGCTGTCACTTACGATGATCCGCATCGGCGCTCCGCGGGCCTTTCAACCCAGCCTCCACCTCGGGGGCAGAAAGCCGGAGAAGCTCAGCAGCTTTGGTTAAAGAAATCAGCCCTTCCGCGAGGGCGCGGTAGCAGAGTCGTTCAAAGCGGCGCGCACGCTCTCGCTGTCCACGTTCATTTTCGGTTTCCAATTCGACCGGTTCCTGGGTGCGCCACCCGCGGGCTATCGACTGGAAGGCATAGACCAGCGTTGATTCACTGATAATCCCGATCTGCCGGAGGCGCATCAGGAGCGCCACGCCGCTGACGCGATAAAGGCGCTTTAGATCGACCAGTTCCCGGTAGCCCAGGGCGTTGCGGTTCTTACCGACCTCACGAAGAAGATGTTCCCGCGGCATGAGCAACGCCCCGGCAAAGAGCGTGGCCGCCTTCTCTTCGTCTTTTTCGCCGAGACCGTCGGTGTCGATCAGGCGATGGGCGAGCTCATGTGCGAGGGTTAGCCGGCGGCGTTCGAGTGAGAACCCGATATTGACTACAATCACCGGAAGATCCGGCTGTCCCTCTCCCCGCCCAACGAGGCACGTGAAACCGGATACACGCTGGGGCAGTGAGACGGTCAGGACTTTGAGGCCCTTCTCTTCCAGCAGTTCCGTCATATTGGGAACCGGATCGATGCCCAGCTTCCATTTCGCGCGTACGTCGTCCGCAAGCTTCTCCGCATCGCTCGGGGCAGCTAGCTCGACAGGGCAAGCGACGGGACATTGCCATTGCGCGCTGTCTAGGTCGAGAATCAACTCAATCTGCAGGTATCGCTCAATCCACTCCAGAACCTCGGTCTCCACGTGCGCGCGGTCGCGCGCCGTGGTGTTGGCCTTCGTCCTGAATTCAACGCCGGAAAGGGCAATCCCCTGGGTGTCCATCAGGTAGCTGAGCGACACGCCAAGCGCTTTGGCAAGGGCGACCAGGACGCCGGAACTGGGGATGTCCTCTCCACGCTCGTACTTGCCGATAGCCTGGGCGGTCACCTTGTCTTCCATCGCCGCCGACAGTTCACGCAAGGAAAACCCGGCCTTGTGGCGCGCGAGCTTGATGCGATCAGCAATCATGGGCAGCCTCGCCTTTCGGTTTACAATTGACCATTTCCTGCATGTAGTGTAAACTGAAGACGGGAATTGAGCAAGGTAATTATTGCGGAAGGGATTCCCGGAAAGGACCATTTGACCCATGAAGAAACATTGCGATACCGGCCTCGACGACCGCTGCCGGGATCTCGACGGAGAAATCCGGCGAAAGCGCGGGGACACGCTTGTCGAAACGCTCCGCCAAACCTACGGACCGGATTTTGCGCTCGGTGTCCGCTCGGACATGCGGCTCGACACACTGCTTGAGCGTACGGGAGCTGAGTCGCTCAACGAACTGCTTCGCGATCGGCAAAAGTGAGTTTAGGCTGGAGCGCACAGAAGTAATAGAAAGGGCGGGACATGGCATACCTTCGAATCTCGGAAGCGCGGGCCGCCGGACAGGCGGCTCGCATTCGCGTTCAAAAGAGTGCGGATCAGATCCTCACGGAAAATGCGCGCGCATTCGATGCCGACGAGAAGTACAACGTATTCCTCTCGCATTCCTATGACGACGCTGAGGTGATACTGGGCGTGAAGAAGATCATGGAATCGTTCGGTCTCAAAGTCTACGTTGACTGGATCGATGATTGCTCGCTCGACCGTAGCAAAGTCACGGCGAAGACGGCCGCCGTGTTACGCCTTCGAATGCAGGCCTCGTCCTCCCTGGTTTATGCCCATTCCCCAAATGCTTCAGAGTCGGCGTGGATGCCCTGGGAACTTGGCTATTTTGACAGCCTGCGCCCACATTACGTCTGGATTCTTCCGCTTGTGGAGAAGTACGATTTTGAGTTCACGGGCCACGAATATCTGGGCCTCTATCCAAAGGTAGAGAAGATCGAGGACCTTGCCGGGCGCCTGGATCTTGGGTTCACCGACGTTGGGGAGCGAAGACAGTTTATCCCGCTTGCCAAAGCCGCGAATGGGATCGGTGTGTATTATTAGCCGGCATTGCATGGCTGGCGTCTAGTGCGCCAGTTTATTAAGAGGAGTGAGTCAGATGGCAAGGAAGGTATTCTTCAGTTTTCACTACGATGCTGACAAATGGCGTGCTTCCCAGGTGAGGAACATGGGTGCCCTTGAAGGCAACGTTCCCTGCTCCGATAATGATTGGGAAACAGTGAAACGAGGCGGCACTGCGGCAATTGAAAAGTGGATCGCTGGCCAGTTATCCGGCCGCTCGTGCGCCGTCGTGCTGGTCGGTGCGCAAACCGCAAGGCGGAAATGGGTCATCCACGAGATCAAGGAAGCCTGGAACGCGAACAAAGGCGTCGTCGGAATCCGTATTCATAATTTGAAGGATTAGCAAGGTGCGCATGCCATCAAGGGCACAAATCCTTTCGACGAACTCTCGCTGGATAGCGGAAAGAGGAAACTATCCTCTATCGTTAAACTTTACGACCCACCCGGATGGGCAAGCACCGATGTCTATGCGCACATCAAGGCCAACATCGGGGACTGGGTGGAAGAAGCAATCGAAATCCGTAATAACGCGTAGCGCAAACGCAGGTCAGCGGCGATCCCCGGGAAGCCTCTTCGCGAGTGCGAGCACACGCTCAACGATCTGACGCGCGGTACCAGCGTGGCCAAGCTCTTCGAAGGCGCTCTTGTAGCCCCGTGCCGGATAGTATTTGGCAAAATTGTCCAGAACCCGCCGGTGCAAAACAGCGGCCGCTGCGCCGGTGCAGCCGAGAGGGATCACTCTGATTCCTTGACTGACGGCCAGTTCAAACTCCTCCTCCATACCATCGGCGTTGACGATTGCTCCGGAATCGGCGGGCCTGTTGCCGAACAGAAACATGGCGATACCTGCCTGAGCCAGCATGTCCTTGCGGTAGCTCGTCCAGCGGCGTCTGCGCTCGGCAGCATCCACGATGCCCAGTGGAAATGGACGCATCACAAGGCGATCATCGACAAGCCGCGTACTTTCCTTCTCTAGTTGCGCCAGTGCGCCGTTGACCACGTAGGGTCCGACGCCAACGCCGAACCCGGTCACAATACCAAAGCCCTCACGGATGAGTGTGCCTGACAGCTCACTCATCAGCGCTTGTGCTTTGTCTTCACTCCACGTCCCATAATCGGCAGCGCTCCCTGACAAAAAAATACGGGACCGGTGATACAGCCGCGACACCTCGCGAAGCACTTCCGTGAACTCCGCGTATGTGTCAACCAGGAGGCCGTTGATGCCGTAACGCTTCAGATCGTTGACCTGGAGGTCTTGTTTGGTGCGGGCGTAGTCAAACAGGGCCTTCTTCGCGAAATCCTTGCGCTGAACTCTGCGCAGCAGGCAGTAATGATCCCGGCGGTTTTCGTGCAGAAGCAACCGGATTCGGCTCAGAATGTAGCCGAGGTTCGGATCAGTGAAACTAAATCCGATGAAGAGGAATGTCTTTGATACAAGATCGCCCTGGAGAGCCGTAGAGAAAAGCTGTCGAGTTGAACTGTAGGCCTCGTAATCGTCTTTCGTGAGTACCGCTTGGTCGGGCATGGACGCGTCACCGTGCATCTTGTAGATGATGGCATCGCGGCGGCGAAGGGTAGTAGCAAGATTCTCCACGGAGAGCTTTACATCCGGCGTCTTTCCTGCGGCTCGGAGGGCTTCTTCGAGCAGAGAATCGTAGTTCGTCGTCCAATACGTCCGGATTGGAAGAGACGCAAGAATCGTGTGGTTGTCTGTTTGCTTAGCCCGCTTCGAAAACTCGTTCAGCAGGGCCTGATTAATTCGGTGACGGCTGCGATGCTCGTTGACGTGGTACTGGGCGACGCTGATCAAATCATCTTCTTTATCCACGTCGAGGCCGATTTCTTTCGCGATGTCGCGAAGCAGATCCTTCCAATTCACCATCCCGGCGGGAATAGATAGTCCGGCACCTGCAAAAATAGCGGCGTTCTGGCTGCTGATGGCCTCGGCGTAAGCGTCAACAAACGACTCTATCGGATCGCGTGGCATACAGTCTCATGTTTGCATATGCAGACTGACTGGTGGTAAGCCGTCAACTCTGTTTTTCTCACCGCGGATCCCGTATTGACGGCCGGCGGAGGCTGACAAAATCACCAGGAGTCCTGACTTTCGCCCTTTTGAAGAATTGCGACGTGGTGTATCAAAGTCCTGAAATGCCGTCCTGGTTGTGCCGTGTAGCCCACAATCTCCCGTAGACGGTTGCGGCGCCACTAGACGTCCATGGAGGCGCCATTCTTGCGCAACCATTCTTTTCGTTCACGATACTGAGGCATCACCTTGTCCACCTCGTTCCAGTACGCCTCGGTATGGTCCAAATGGTGGAAGTGACAAAGCTCATGAACGACGATGTAATCGATGATCGTCGGGGGAGCCATCATGCATTTCCAATGGAAGGCCAGGTTCCCCTTCGGTGAACATGCCGCCCAACGGTGGCCAAGTTCGCGAACATCGATCCTTCGCTGCACCACCCCTACCTTCGGCGCAAAATACTCCACCCGGCCGTTGATGCGCTTCATTCCGTTCGCAACGTAATAATCCCTGAATGCCTCCTTAGCGGCCGGTATCTCTCCTCGGTCAACGAGGTCGCGGCGCAAGCAAAACCGTCCGTTCTTCAGGAGCAGCGGCTCGTCCTGGTTGGCGACGAGCAGCAGCCGGTATGACCGGCCCAAGTACAAGAAGCCCTCGCCGTTTCGATACTCTCGCAAAACTCGGGTTGCGTTGAGATCACGCCATTCTGCTAGATTCTTGTAGATCCAATACCGCCTCCTGGCAACGATGTTGTCGATCTTCTCCGAGGGGGTCTCTTCCGGGGCACGCACCAGGACACGCCCGTCGCGCTCGATCACGATGTCGGCAGTCCGGCGGCTGCTGCGCACAACCTCGTAGTTGATGTCGCTTCCAGAAGCACGTGTCATCGCGTCAGCTCACAATGCCTCTTTTCGGCCAGTTTGACAATTTCCACGGCGATTCGCTCGTGGCGGTCAGCAAGCTCCGGAATTTCTGCAAGCAGAATCTCGGTATCGATGTTCCCGCGCAGCCTCTTCACTTCTATGGGTTTCTTCCAGAAATCGATGATGCCTATGGTATCCTGCAGGACTTCTACGATCCGGGCCATCAACTCCTTCAATCGTTGGTGGTGTTCGCTGGGAACTGCGCCACCGTTGAACGCTAACTGGACAACGTAGTCATAGAACGTCGAGGCCTCGCGCGTCAGGCCCTCTATCGTATCGGTACGGCCGGCCTCGGCCTCGCGCCGCAGGGCTTCGTAGTCCTGTGCCAGAACATCCCAGTTCTCTTTGTGCTCCCGAATGAGCCTTTCCAGTTTATCGCTGAGCCGCGTGTAAAACGCAGGATCCTCGTCGAAATGAACCGTGCAGTGCTTGCGGATCGCATGCTCCATCTCGCTGGCCTTGCTTTCGGGATCTCCACCCGAGTGCTTTTCCAGATGCTCCATGAAATCGGGTGAAAGCAGTTCGATAGGCGGAATCCTGGGGTTGATCCCCAAATCGATGAGGTGCTCGTTGATCAGCGCCTTCACTTTCTCACCGGCATCGGCGATGTCGAGGGAGTCGTCTTTGTACCGCTCCTTAACCATGCGCAGCAGGTACCCGAATCGCCGGGCCGGCCCGCGGTAACGGTGCGCCGATTCGTGAGGCAGAATCAAATTGAGGCTCTGTAGGAATTTCTTGAGATAGATTTCAAAATCCGCCCGAGGCTTGATTTCCTTCATCGCGCCAACAGCAGCATGCAGAACCCCGACTTCTGCGCGCGTATCCGGAAGTGCCCCAGTCACGAATGCTTCAATTTCGGCAACTCCGCCGGCGCGAAAGTGCTGCAAGAGCCGTTGATAGCGCTCCTCCAAGATCGGAAGCTCGGTGAGAATGCTCTTCAGCCCGTGGCTGATGTCCTGGGCGTCTTCCTCTGTGTAGATGGCCAGAGCGGAGCCGAGGTGATTCGCCAATCCGATGTAGTCGACAATGAAGCCGCGCTGCTTTCCGGTTGCCACCCGATTCACTCGGGCAATGGCCTGCAGAAGATTATGCTCATACAGGCGTTTGTCGATATACATGACCTGCTCGACCGGTGCGTCAAAGCCGGTTAGCAGCATATCGCACACCACCAGGAAAGCGATCCCGGTAAGTGTCTTCTCCGGATCGACGAAATCGAAAGGTTTGCAGAAGTTGCCAACAGCGTTCCAGCGTCTGGCTTCCTTGCGCGCCTCGGTAATTTGAGCGAGCTCATTGGTTGCGTCTGAGGAGACTACCGCCGCTGCCTTCAAGAACGCGATTCGCCGGATCAACTCCGCGTCCGGCTTCGGTCTCACCTGTTCACGATCCAGCCGTTCGGCGAGTGCTTCGCGAATTGCCTTCTGGTAACGAATCGCGGCCAGTTTGGAATGGCACACCACCTGTGCTTTAAACCCGTCCGGAAGGATGTTATCGATGTAGTGGTCCACCAGATCGCGCGCAATGGCCCCGATACGTTTCTCGGCTTCCAGAATGTCGCCGCTGGCGCCGTACTTCTTCTTGATCGCCGCCAGTTCGGCGTCCGTTCGTTCGCGGAACAGATCTTCGAATTTCGTATCGAACCCGTGCTTGTCCTTGAGCGCCGTGTCCGCCGTTCGCCCTTCATAAAGGATCTGCAGTGTGGCCCCATCGCGGACGGAATCCATCAACTTATAGGTGTCGATGTATTCGCCGAAACGCTTCACGGTTCGTTTCGTGCCGTGCTGCTCAGTGATCAGCGGCGTCCCGGTGAACGCAATCCGCGTCGCGTTCGGAAACGCTTCGAAAAGATTGTCGCCGAGATCCGAACTTTGCGTCCTGTGCGCTTCGTCGATCATGAGCAGGATTCGCGAGGACTCATTGACAACTCCGAAGTTCCCAGCTGAAGGCGGCTTCCGGTAGTTCCCCAGTGCCTCCTTGAGCGCCGCGGGCAGTTCTTCGGCACGCTCCATGAACTTGTGCACCATCACCATGTTCACATCCGAAGCCCCGCTTCCGAGATGCAATCGCAGGGCGCTCGTGCTTTCGATTACATTGACCTTGCCGCCGATTAGCCGCGCAGTTGCCGCAAGCTGTTCCTCAAGGTCGATCCGGTCATTGACCAGCACGATCTTGAAATCCAATAGGTCACTCGATGCACGCAACAGCCGCGCCACGAATACCATAGTCAGCGACTTGCCGGACCCCTGGGTATGCCAGACCACACCCGATCGTTCCTGGGGCGTTTTCCCAGTCCGCAACCGTTCGACGATCCTTCGGGCGGCGCGGTACTGCTGGTATCGGCAGACGACTTTCACGCGCTTCCCGGAATCGGTATCCATGAAGACGGCGCAGGTCCGCAACACATCGAGCAGCGTATCGGGCGCCAGCAGGCCCTGAATCATACGCTCCTGTTCACGCTCGGTGCCGAGCGGTGGCGTGTACGCACGGCGACACTCCGGCCAGATGTCTTGCCAGGCGTAGAAGTGCTCGTGGCCTGAGGTAATCGTGCCGAATTCCGCCTTCTCGCCGCAGGTCCGAACCAGTAGCAGGTTGGAATAGAAAAGGCGCGGTTCACCCTCACGGAGGCCAGCAGCTTTCGTTTCCGGCCGGGCGTTCCGGTAACGGAGGAGCTGTACGAAGGCTTCATAGATCGGGTTTGCCGTATTCGGGTCGCCGATCTTTGCCTCCCCCACCACTAGGGGGATGCCGTTGACGAAGAGCACGATGTCCGGAATGATGCAACTCTTCACGCAGCCCGGCGTGTCGATTCGGAACTGGTTGATGGCGTGGAACACGTTGCGCTCCGGGTGTACGAAATCGATGAGCTGCACAACCGGGTCGGGCTCGCCGGTGACTTCGTTCACGTCCACCTGGGCTTTGAATAGGAGCCTTTGGACTGCCTCGTTCGCTTCGAGCAGCGTTCGGCCGGGGTGCCGGATCAGTTGATCCCGCAGGTCCTCAAGCTGCCGCTCCGTAAGCCATTCCTGCCCGCCCGCAGTCCGATTGATTCGGCGGACGGCATTGCGAAACACCTCCGACAGCAGCCACTCGCGAAAACTCACCCGAAGACTGGCGGCCGGGTCCGACGGGATAGTGCCATGGCCTTGGTCCACGACCGTCCAGCCAAGCGCGCCAAGCTGGTCGAGGAACGGCCTTTCGACATGGAGGTATTCAGACATGGGCTCTATGCATAATTCTCTAACTAAACCCGAAAAATCTCCGGTGCGTTATGTATAGACAATTCACGTGAAATCAATACCTTGCGAATTTGCCACCGTGTTTCTATACATAAAATCGCCCTGAACCGCTCGCCTAGCCGAGGGGTTTATGTAGACGCCAGCGAGTCCAGCGTCGGGAGCCCTCCGGGACGATTCGGCCCTCCCGCTTCATCTCCTGGAGAAGGTTCATGATGAAAAGTCCCTTTTGATTCCTGTCGAGGGCATCCGAGAGTTTCTCCAGCAGCAATTCGTCCAGTTCCGTCCGCGTCGCTTTGCCGAACTTCTCCAGGTACGCCACCACCATATCTTTGTAGTGTTGCTTGTCGAACGCCCGGTTCTTGATGTAGGCCGCCTTGTCGCCGGTTACCGCCGCGATCTTCGCCGACACGAACAGGTTCGGCCGGCGGCCTTCGATCAGCTTCCGCGCCTTCAACCTCTTGAAAGACTCCTCGTCGAGCGAACGGTTCTTCTGCACCCTGTCCAGCGCGATTACGTCCATCAGATCCAGTTCAGTTTCGCTTAGTAGCAACTGAGTGTAGTTCTCATTCAGCACCTGCCCGGTCAGCCTCACCACCACCTTCTGCGGATCGTCCAACTCGTAATCCGGCATGGGGAAACTGCGCTCCCGCTGGCGCGTGAACATTCGCTTGATGCCGCTGCCGATGGTGTCGATCATGTTGAGATTCACCATCGCCTGCGCCAGAAACGGGTTCCGGTAGATCTCCGGCGGCGCGTCGCTCCGGATCATCTCCTCTACGGTGCCGGGAATGAAGGAGCCCATATTCGTGAATAGCAGCGTGTCCTGCGTTTCCACCACGTTAATGCGCCCACCCATGGTGTAGTCCTGGTGGGCAATACAGTTGTGTAGGGTCTCGCGCATCACCCACGGGTCGTATTGCGTCACCTCGTGCGGGAACAGCGTTCCGCTGGGCAGTTGACGGATCGTAAGATTACGGATCTTCTGAAGGACCTCGTCCCCAGCCAGGAGCAACGGCAAATCGAAGTGCTGATAGTCCTTCTCCTGCTTCTTCTCATCTCGCAAGACCCATGTGATTTGCGCCTGTGCCGGCGAGAGACGGTGTGCCGATTCCGGCTTTCCCAGGAGCAGCAGTGCCGCACGCGTCAGCCTGCCGCCAACGCAGATCTTGGCCTTGTTCAAGAAGGTGGCATCGTCCCAGGCACCGATCTCCGCAGCCTGCTGTGGATGCTTCTGCTGGAACTGAACGCGCGCAAATGCGACAGCGTCCGGATCGAGATCCGCGAGCGTCGCGCCTTCCACAATTTGTACCGACCAATCGTCGGGCGACTCCGAGAGGATCTGCCAGAGCCGCCGCTCTTTCTCTGGGAAGTCCTTCAGCTTCTTCTTGTAGCTTCCGACGCGAATATAGGCTTCTCCGCCGAAGCGGACCGGAGTCGAATTAGCTGCCTGAACGGCAAATAGGACGACAGGCCTGCCGTTGCGTTCGAATTCGTAAATCGTGAAATCGATCCGCGGGCTCAGTTGGTGAAGCAGCCAGCTTTCCAGATTCTCGTTTCCCTTTTTCGACAGTTTCGGCCGGAATGTTGTGCCCAGGATGGCGTGCGTGCTGTCCTCAATGCCCCATACCAAGTAGCCGGTTCGCCTGCCGTGTAGTGCCGCACCGTTGGAAAGCGCAGAAAGGTACTCGCCGATCTCCTGCGGATTTTCATTGTTGTGCTTAAACTCCACCCATTCCGTCTCTGCGGGCAACCGCAAGAGTTCTTCAAGCTTGGTCTGGAGTTCCGCGGGGATCACGCTGGAACTTCCTCCGATTCCGTCACCCTAACACGCACCCGCCCAGTTAGGAGATCGTCCATGAGCCCAAGTTTCTCCATGGTCAGCTTCTCAACCTCGTGCCGCGTGATCATGATGTTTTGATCGATGGTCTGGAGCACTCTCAAAATACGCTCCTGCTCCTTAACATCGCAGAAAAAGAATAGGAGGCGTTCCATCACGTGGTTGTTCAGACTCGGCATAGTTGTACCCACGGATAGCCCAGCGATTTGACTCTGCACCACGGCGTGTCGATAAACGGCGGCAGCGAATTCGGGTTGGAGCGTACTGCCGCCGAGCCGCAGCAAAAAGCATCCGGTGCCACAGACCCACCCCTGGCACGCAGTTGAGATCGCAGCAGCTCGGGATAGATCTCCCCTCCTAGCAATTACTACATCTCCGACCTTCATGCGGTGGCGGGACAACTCCCGGGCCTTACCAACTCCGATTCGCGCGACTTGATCCGTGGAAATTGATCCGGCGTTGATATCCTGGGGCATTACGACCGGAATGCCGTCCAGTAGATATTCGTGCGCGTGAAGCTGGCTTCCAAAAGGCCCCGTCTGCAGATATCCCCCGCATTCCTTGAGAATCGCGCCGAGTGTCTTGACTTCCCAGTCCTTCGGAATCCAGCCAAGAGGTGAGTTCTTATAGACGTGAGGTGCTTGTGCGCGGTTAGGGCGGAGGCTTCCGTCGGGGGTGACGCCGCGAGTGAACAGGTCTTGCATAAGCCCCGCTTTGATCTGCTGATACTTCGCGATCAACGCCTCCGTCTGCTCAATTGTTTCGTCCAGCGTCGAGAGGATCTCGGCGATCTTCCACCTGGTCAGCTCGTCAGGCCACGGCACTTGAAAGGACCGAAGTTGTTGATAGTTGAGACCCTCACGATTTGCGCCGGCGTTAAGCCTCCATATCTGCACCTGGCCAATGGGAGACGTTAGCGTTGCAGACAAAAACTGCGCGTCGCGCAGATTTGGCTTTGGAAGCCTTATGATGCACACATGCTGATTCACGTTCGCCGCCCCAAGGCCATTCGGCAGCAAGCAGCAGCGGCCAATCGAAGCCCCCGTGATATTGAGGAGCACGTCAAAGGGATAGGCTTCGCTCGCTGACATACTCTGATGAGTGCTGCTGTCAATGAACGCTACGTCGCGTAGCGATAGGCCAGAGTTCGTGACGTTCTGACTGCGAATGAAGATAACTCCGGAGTCCACGTACACATCGCTCCCGCCAGTTGGCGTGACACCGCTGCCGACACGGGCGGCGAGGTTGCCAATATTGATCCGCTCCCAATCGTCTGGCCAGGCGAAGAGTGTCTCCCGTTCACTCATAGCCAAGCTCCACAACAAAGGCCTTAAACTTTGCGGCCGCCGCATCGCGGTTGAACACAATAGTCTTCGCCGTCACCGCGTACTTCGCGTGGAAATTCTCTAGGGCCGCAAGGCACTCGCGTTGATCGGCCCGAAGGTAGCTCTCATATGTCTGCACCAACAGTCGGTGCCAGCGGTCCAGGATCACGCTACGCGCTTCGTCGCGGCCGATCTTCTCGCGGGCAGCGGCAACGAGTTCCTCCTGCTTTTTCTCATTTGCCCGCAGATCATTTCTCAATCGCCTGGCTTCGTCTTCCAGTTCCTTGTGGCGAGCGAGCCGCTTTTCGATTTCAGCCGCCTCCACTGTGTACGAATCCCAATCGCCCTTGCGGCGTTCCTTTTTGGCCAGTCTGGCTTGCGCGTTCGCCTCCTTGAGCTCGGCCTTCAGCGCCTTGACCTGATCGCTGGGGAGCACGCCGGAATCGTCGCTGTCCTCGTAATCTTCCTCATCCGCGGCGGCGAACAACGCGGATAGTTCGGCCAGCCGGAGGCGCTTCTGCTCCATCTCCGCCAGCAGTTGCGGGAACTGGCTTTCGAGAATGTCACCATCTGGAATCAACTCCGCGCCCCACCCGCTGGCCGCCACTGATTTCAGATCCGGTTTCAAATCGTCCACGTACCGCGCAAACGCTCCGCGCACCTGATGATCGGTCAACAGTTTCTGTTTGGAAAACGCTGCGGAGATACTTGCCAAAAGTTGGCGGCGCAGATCGTACACGCTCGCGCGCCTGCCGTGATTCGGAGCCAAGCCCTCAATGTCGGGCAGATTCTCTTTCCACCAGGCTTCCATGGTCTGAAGGAAACGGGCGTGAGCCTTGGCTAAACCCGGATCGCTCTTCACGAGGTCCGCAAGCGCGCGGCGATCCGTGACCTCGGGCGCGAAATCGGAATACGTGGCATCGTTGGGGCGTGGCACAAAGATCCGTTCGCGCAGGCCGGCGTAGTTCTTCCAGAAATGAGCCAGGGCGTCGATCTCCACTACCGGCACGCCACCGTGAAGGTGCGCGCGGACATCGTGCGGCTCCGGCGGAGGCGCGTTGTCCACATAGCGGCGAATGTTGCAGTTGTAGTCTTCGGCGGCGATCTCGGTCACGGGCACCAGGCGTGCGTATGCCGGCACGTCCTTCCGCTCGCGGTAGGCGTGGACAATCTTCGAGATATCTTCCGGCCGCAGGAAATTCTGGGCCTTTCCCTCACGGTATTCCCGGTCGGCGTTGATGAACAGCACTTGCTTGCGGGTAGTGGCGTCCTTCTTGTTCATCACGAGCACGCAGGCCGGTATGCCGGTCCCGTAGAAGAGCCCGGCGGGTAGGCCAATAATGGCTTCGAGCCAGCCGCGCTCGATGAAGTGCTTGCGTGCTTCCTTCTCTTCACCGCCGCGAAAAAGGACGCCGTGCGGCATGATTGTGGCCATCTTGCCATCGGCCTTCAGCACGGCGACCATGTGCTGCACGAACATCAAGTCGGCCTTCTTGCCTTTTTCGGGCATCCACACGGCGAAGCGGCCGGGGTATTCGATGTCCTTCCTGATGTAGTTCTGGCTGAAGGGGGGATTGGCCAGCACGCGGTCGTAACGCATCAGTTCGTTCGATTCGTCCTTGTGCTGGGGCCGGCGGATGGTGTCTTCCTGGCGAATGTCCGCATGCGAGATACCGTGAAGCAGCATGTTCATCTTGCAAATGGACCACGTGGTGCCAATGCTCTCCTGGCCGAAGAGCGAGAGGTCGCGTGGATCGCCGCCGCATTCGCGGACGTAGTCCCGCGTCTGGATCAGCATGCCGCCGGAGCCACAAGTGGGGTCGTAGACGCTCATGTGCGGCCGCGGGTCCACGATCTCGACCAGCGTCCGGACAACATCGGCCGGCGTATAGAACTCGCCGGCCTTTTTACCCGCGGAGTCGGCGAAGAACTTGATCAGGTATTCATAAGCCGCGCCCAGGAGATCTGGGAACTCGAAATTCTCATCGCGGAGCGGGATCTTTTCGAAGTTCTGGACGAAATTGGAGAGCGTATCGTCATCGAGCGAGCGTTGCCCAATCTTGCGGTTGAAGTTGATGCCCTTGAGCACGTCCTGGAGGGCGTCCACGTTGGCGTCTTCCAAGGCTTCGAGCGCTTTGTTCAGCCCGGTGCCGACGTTCGTTTTGAGGTGCCGGATTTTCGACCAGTGCGCCTCTTCCGGAACGAAAAACGTGTACTTGTCCGGATTGAGCAACTGCTTAGCGATCACCTTGTCGGGCATACCCTTGGCCTTGAGGTCCCTGGCAAGTTGCTCCCGTTCCTGGTCGAACAGGTCGCTCAGCCGCTTCAGGAACAACATGCCGAAAATGTACTCCTTGTACTCCGATGCATCCATATTCCCGCGAAGGTCGTCGCAGGCCCGGAAGAGGAGACCGGAGAGTTGGCTGAGAGTGAGCTTTGTCATTGTAATTGTGCAGTCCAGCATTCCGTCTGCTTGGAGTCCACCACATGGCACCGGAACAGTGGCGCCTGGACTGCCCGGTACGAACCACCACTGGCAAAACAACAGTTTAGCTGTCCAGGGGCGGCGTGTGAAGCGTATTCCGCGTTCGCGCGTTCGCGAGGGCAGGCAGGCGCCGTGCCTTTCGGTTTCAGCCTGGCGGTTGTTAGGGGTGGCGCTTGTGGCCACCCGCAGAAATCCCGGCGCCAGCGGCAGGACAGTAATGGAGGGGTAAAGAAATGCTGGCGCTCTCACGCCAAAGGCCGACAAACTGCGCGAGCCGCTCGCCCGGGATGATTGGGGCCGTGTCGCTTCTCTGTGGAACCGTGCGCCCTCGATTTTCCGTCGACCTGGCCCCGCACTGAGTTCCTGCGCAGTTGAAGGGTGGCCGCTGAACACCGGAGTGTGCTAAATAATGTGCAAGAAATCGGTCCCAGCGCCATCTGCGGTGAGCGGAAGCAGATGCCCTGATTTGATGTAAGCCTTTGGAATTACGGCAACTCCAAGTAGCCGATGGAAGGCCGTTTCTTGCTTGGGGTGCAAGAGGTCCCGGGTTCAAATCCCGGCGGCCCGACCAATTACCCCCTTAAAATCAATTCGCACTTCACGCCCAGATTTTAAGGACAGGTCTCAGTAAATCGATGAAACGATTGGAGCCACCCGCCGGGGTTGAACCGGCGACCTGCTGATTACGAAACCATACGTGTCAAGTCTCATGAGTGATTATTTTTCTTGTTTTCGGCCTGTTTTGCACGCTTTCTGAAGTGTGTCGAGACGCCTGATCAGTGTGGAAAACACATGGGACTGGACCTTCGTGCTGACAAAACTGCTGACAAAAAAACTCTCGAACAGGAAAGCGAAGACACCGCGACCGCGTCTGCTTGCCATCACAGACGAAGCTAAGCCGGAGAACCCCCACGGAGCGGCCGACCTGGTGACGAGCTGCAGCAGAATCTACGCAGACCAACCAGTCGCTCGATCAGATGGTCGTGGCCATCGCAGAGATCAACACACAAAGCGGCAAGATCGCCAAGATCATCAAAGTCATCGACGAGATCGCCTTCCAGACCAACATCCTGGCGCTGAATGCGGCTGTAGAAGCAGCTTGGGCGGGCGAAGGGTCCGCCTTTCGCGGTCACGCCCGCCGCCAGAAAGGGCGAAACGGCCCCAGCGTCTTCACCTTCTCCACCATTTCGGTCACTACCTGGACGAACTTCTCGCCCTCTCCGGCTGAGACGTAGTCGAAACGGCAACGCTCCTTCTCGATCCCGAGTTGGTCCAGAAGTTTCACTAGTCCCCGGTGGCGTTCGGCAGCGCGGTAGTTGCCCTCCTTATAGTGGCAGTCCCCCGCGTGGCACGCCAGGATCAAGACTCCATCGGCTCCGTTGCGGTAGGCTTCGAGGACGAACTGCGGATCGACCCGTCCCGTGCACATCACGCGAACGATGCGCACGTTCGGCGGATATGCCAACTGTGCCGCTCCGGCCTTGTCGGCGCCCGCATACGAGCACCAGTTGCAGAGGAACCGACAATCTTCGGTTCAAACCGTGTGTCTACCACCGGTTCATGCGTATGGATCATTTTAGGATCGCCTCGATTTCCGCAAGTATCTGGTCGTTGGCGAAGTGGTTCCCATCGATCGCGCCCGCGGGACAGGCGGCGACGCAGGTGCCGCACCCAATGCCACTTAAATAAGCCTCGCCAGAACATAACTGCTGATTTATGTTTGTGGTTGATGGATCAGCGATGCGAGGACTGTCAGGCGTTGTTCGAACGCTGTATATCGAGTTCCGTTATGGAACTT
>Ga0326728_10007311_pt1 | contig 28589 bp, 24 predicted proteins | sample MB3enrmetagenome_FD_207602 | JGI IMG/M metagenome (GOLD analysis project Ga0326728, IMG submission 207602) | Lab enriched peat soil microbial communities from McLean, Ithaca, NY, United States - MB31MN | ecosystem: Environmental > Terrestrial > Soil > Wetlands > Peat | place: USA: New York... | reverse complement strand
ATCTCTCAGCGTGTGGGGTGCAATTCGGACTCCTTGCCGGAATCGGCACGGACTTGACGCCGCTCGACTCCAAAAGCGCCGTCCACGCCTTCGTGTACAGCGGATCCCTATCGTGGATGAGATGGGTCGCGTTGCGCAGGAAGCCCTCTGTCGGATCGAGCAGGTTGCGGGCGATCTGCGTCATCCAAGAGCCGTCCGGATCGATTCGAATCCCCGCGATGTGCACCGCGCGAGATTGGAGTTCGATGACAAAGAAGACCATGAACCTGACCGTGCCGAACGCGCCAAGGGTCTCGACGCCGAAGAAATCGCAAGCGTAAAGCGTTCGCCAATGGCTCGTGACGAATTGCCTCCAGGTTCGCTTTCGGCGTCGCTCCGGCGCGGGCTCGATTCCGACGTCCGCGAGAATGGTTGCGACCGTCGTACGGCCAATCTCGATCCCGATCCCGTGCAAAGCGTCGCGGATTTTCGCGTAGCCCCAACCGAGGTTCTCGGCAGCAAATCGGACGACGAGCGCGCGGATGTCGTTGGCCTTGCGAGGTCGACCGGGTCTTCGGCGCTGCGCCGAGCTGTCGTACTTCTTGGCCGCAAGCTGCCGGAACCATTTCAGGAGCGTGTCGGGCCGCACAATCTGACAGCACGCGCTCCGTTCCTCGGGCGTCAGGGCCTTGCCCTTGGTGGCAAGCCGCAGTCGCTGGTCGTCGGTGAACGTGATTCGTGGCCTACCGGTCTTCGTTAGGACGATCTCCCGGAGCACGCGAACCTCCTCTTGGAGGTACTCGACCCTACGGGCCATCCGCTCGTCGATTGCGTAGGCAACCATCGCGATGAGAAACTGGATCGTCACTGGGAGCATCGACGCGCCCGTAAAATGCCCGCCGAACGGACCGACTTCCAGTCTGTCCGTGCACCGCAGATCGTGCGAAAATCACGGCCGGACGAGTTTCTGGACAGCACGGGTTCGAGTCGGTGAGCGATCCGAGATTGCAGTTGCATAAGGCCACCGGGAGTGAGCCTGAGACCCAAGTGCTCTTTCAGGACGGCACAGGTCTTTGCAGCTGGAATTCCAAGACGTTTGTTCAAGTTTGTCGCGAGAGCGGCAGCGCGCGCACCGATCTGAACACCAGCGGCCCCGCAAGCCGTGGACACCCGCATCGGGTGGCTGGAACGCACGGGTCCACAGTGCCGACAACGGCCCGCATAGGTCACGATTTCGGTCACCACCGGGCGCACGGCAGGCACGTCTTCGACGGTTTGAACGATTTGACGGACGTCGTTCACTTGACCACCGCACTGGGGACAGCGGCGCAAGGGAGCCTCGACGGTCTTGTCGACCAGAATCGGCTTGGCGCGTCGAGCTCCCTTATGCCCCGGCGCTCGACCAGGTTTTTCGGTGCCCGTGATCGGAGCCCGTCGCGCCTTCGAAATGGGGCCGCCTGCCGCAGCGCCTCTCGACTGATCACGTTGAACTTGTCGAGTAGATCCGAGTTCTCCCTGCGAAGCTTTTCGTTTTCGAGCTCGAGCTCGAGCTCTGCGACGCGACGACGCAGTTGTTCGGCTTCGTCCGCTGGCGACGGCGATGTCGGCTTCCGCCTCGCCCTGTCCCTCTGCGAAGAACGCAAGTACGCTCGGTCCTCCCCCAGGCGCTTCGACGATCCACCAGCTCGAATTGTTGACCATGCAGCGGATGGGAAAGGGTGCGTAACCCGGAAAATGCGCTGCGGATCACCTGCATCGAGTGTAGTTGACTGCCTTCGCGAAGCCGAGTGATGCCTCCGTCGAGCTGGGTGGTGACCCCTTCAATCTGAGTGGTGCCTCCGTCAAGCTGAGTCGTGCCTGCGTCAAGCTGAGTCGTGCCTGCGTCAAGCTGAGCGCGCGGCCGCTTTCGAGTCGTCGATACGGTCTTCACCTGGTCGGCGCCTCGCCCAACCCACGCCGCAGCGTTCTCGCCACGATATCCGCGAGCTCCACTGGCGATTTGTCGCCATAAAGACGCGGTTGGAGTTGACCGTCGACCAGAAGTGACGCCAGGCCGTGTACCATCGACCACGCGGCCAGCGCGTAGTCGAGCGTGTCAGAACTTACGTTCTGTCCCCGCTGCGCCTCTGCAATCGTTTGCGTGAGCGCGGCGAAAACGCTTGCTGCGCTCGCCCCTATGGTCGCGTCGGCGCGCCGGCTTTGGGCGGCTTCCACCCCGTACATCACGCGGAAGTGGGCAGGATGTTCGACTGCGAATTCAACGTAGGCGATCCCAATCGCACGCAGGGCGGCCCGTGGATCGCTCGCCGCGCGTCCCCTATCCAGAATGTATGCATGAAGCGACTGAAACCCTTCCTCTGCCACAGCCGCCAGAAGTTCGGCGCGATCCGCAAAGTGGCGGTAGGGCGCTTGATGGCTGACTCCCGCAATACGGGCCACCTCACGGAGCGTCACCGCAGCCGACCCCTTCTCCCCGACGAGGCGCAGCGCTACGTCGATGAGCGTCTTTCGGAGGTTCCCGTGATGGTAGCCAGCTTTCCTGGGGACCCTCTGCGCCTTTCGAGTTCGATTCACGCCCGACGCCTCCCGTCTATCTCCCTCCAATAACCGCTTCCCTTCGCGATAGCTCCCTCCAGGATCGCTCTCCTCCACTCAGGCACTCTCCAGTGTAGCTCTTTGTCACGATCGTGACCAGATTCTATGCACGCCTGTGATGCGTCTGTCAACATCCTGTAACAATTCATCTGAAGCACGAGTCGGCTGCGGCGTTCATCTTTGCGCGTGACGGCGCAATATCCAGCGCACTTTTACGATTCGTTCGTTTTCTCTAGCGCCCTGACTCCAATGGTGCTACGAGCAACATCGTGATGGTTCCGGTGGCCCTGACAGCTCGTCGATTCCGCACCTCGTCCGACATGGGATCGGCTGGTTGTCAGTTGCCAACGAGTCGTTTCGTGGGAGCCGGGTGGGGCTCGCTGCTTCTGCCATGTTGATACAGTGCAGGGGCGATGCCGACGGAAATGTGCGCTCCGCCTTACTATATGGACCCGGGTGTGGGTTCATTCTACGCTTAGCATGCGACATCATCCGTCAGGCGGTCGAAGCTTTGGCCTAAACCTAACGGTCATTAATATATCGAGCGTCCACGTAGTCCCCTATTGAGTGTCTTGCAATTCGTCTGGTAGGTCGAACCGTGCAATGGCCAACGGTCCGTTGTTGTGCGTGCCGTTGCGTTTATGTTACAAAAATGCTCTCTCGATTCTCCATCGAAGGGGCCAACGATAGGGCTTTGTGGCCAGACTTTTTCGCCACCTGCTCAACGTCAGCGTCTGGTCTATTCGCCAGCTCGCCACGTGTTTGATATTGTAGCGTCCAAATAGACTATTATCAATCAATGTGACGTCAGAGATGTAGTCCGCTGTCGCCGTAAGCCGGCGAGCATGAACGAATGCATATTGTGTAGCAACGGCGCATTCCATGATCTTAACAATATAAGATAACTTATCGAGTGGACGAATGGGCTTTGATTGATCGATGTGGGCCATGTAGAAGCCGGCCGACTGCTTCGCGGCCAGAAGTGAGGGATCACGTGGATCGTGTCCTTGTTACAGGATTGGGAACAGTCAACCCTCTCGGACTTACTGTAGCGACATCCTTTGCCGCGATGCTCGAAGGGACTGATGGGATACGCAAAATCGACGCGTTTGACGTGTCGAGTTATGATTGTGCAAACGGTGGTTGCGTTCCAGCCGTTGCGGCAGCATCTCTGTCGGTTCGGGAGAATCAAGTCGCGGGGCGGGATTCCCAATTCTTGCTGTGCGCGGCTGAAGACGCCTTCGCAGAGGCTGGTCTCGCGTCGATCTCGCAAGAGGAGAGAGGCCGCATCGGACTTTACACGGGTACGACGCTCGGGGGACTTGCGCTCGGTGAGACTTTCTATCGTCAGCTTATGAACAACCCGTCCGCGGTGCGAACCAGACCGCTTTTGGCCATGAGCCTTCACGCAGCCAACGACCTGACGATGAGCAAACTCGCGTTGGGTGGCGACAGTGTCGTATTCTCGACTGCTTGCTCTGCAAGCGCGCACGCCATCGGCTGTGCATTCGACACGATTCGAGCGGGTCACGCGAAGATCGCCCTCGCGGGCGGGTTCGAGACATTCAGCGAAGTGACGTACACGGGGTTCAGCATTCTGCGGTCGATGACCTCCGACAAGATTCGCCCGTTCGACCGAAAGCGGTCGGGCCTGGTCCTCGGAGAGGGAGCGACCGTCCTTGTGCTAGAGGAATACGAACACGCGCTCGCGCGCGGCGCGCAGCCGTATGCCGAGATCATCGGGTACGGAAGCACGTCCGACGCGTATCACATGACGGCGCCGCATCCGCAGGGCGATGGCGCGGCACGCGCAATATCACTGGCCCTTGCGGACGGAGGGATTGCGCCGGCGGATGTGGATTACGTGACGGCCCACGGGACCGCGACCCCGGCCAACGACGTGGCGGAAACGCGGGCGCTCAAGCGATCCCTCGGCGACTTGGCATCGTCGATCCCAGTGAGCTCGATCAAATCGATGATCGGTCATACGCTCGGCGCAGCGGGCGCGATGGGAGCGCTCGCCGCGATCCTGGCCATACGGCGCAGCGCGATACCTCCCACGATCAACTACGAGGAACCTGATCCGGAGTGTGATTTGGACTACGTTCCCAACGAGGGGAGGGACCTAAGAATCCGCGTCGCGCTTGCCAATTCGTTCGGTTTCGGCGGCAACAACTGCGTGCTTGCCTTTCGAGGCGTGGGCGCATGAGAGGCATCTTGGATAGCCGACGCATTTCTGATGATGCCATCGTGATTACGGGCATCGGAGTCGTGACGGGTTTCGGCATAGGTTATGACGCACTTTGCGCGGGCCTGGTCGCGGAGAAGTCGTGCGTTCGACGTCTCGACGGCGATGGTGCGAATCGGTGCCGCGTCCGCAAGGGCGCATTCCTGGAGAGATTCAATCCGTCCGACTACGAAAACACCACCCACTTCGGCAGGTTGGCGCGAGGGACGCAATTCTCGATCATGGCCACGGACGAGGCCATCAAGCAAGCGTGCGTGCCTCGCGCCCTCGCTTCGGACTCTCAAGTCGGATTGGTATTCGCGAGCACGCGCGTGGCGCTCGAAAAGACACAACAGTTCTACGGCAAGATCCTCGACAAGGGACCTCGCCTGGTCAATCCGCTGGTATTTCAGGAGACGGTCAACAACGCTCCTGCAAGCCACATCTGTATGCGCCACGGCATCACCGGGCCGAGTCTTACGCTTACGAGTGGAGGGACGGGTGGAATACAAGCCTTGGCCATTGCGTCGCAATGGCTGGGTCGAGGCAAGGTGAAGTCCGTCGTTGTCACGGCGGCCGATGTTGCGGACGCTCCGAGCCAGAGTGCGCACGGATACGCTCGGGGGCATGCGCCCGTCGAACTCGGGGGAATCGAGGAAAGCTGCCCATTCGATCGACGACGCAATGGGTACGTCCTGGGCGAAGCGGCCGTCTCGCTGGTGCTGGAAACGTGGTCGAGTGCACGCAATCGCGGCGTCGACCCTCGGGTGGCGCTCTGCGGGTGGGGAATGGCGCACGATGGTTGTGGACCCGGTCGCTACCACCACGACGGTTTGGGTATGGAGGCCTCCATCCGAGCGGCGATGGAAATGGCCTCGAAGGGGTGCGGCGACATCGGATGGGTCCTGGCAGGCGCGCAGTCATCCAAGGTCGGCGACCGTTCGGAGGCGCGGGCCCTGAGGCGCGTGTTCTCGGACCGTACGCCGCCCGTCACCGCGCTAAAGTCGGCGGTCGGCGAAGTGGAGTCCGCCTCGGCCCCGCTCTTCATCGCAGCAGCTGTCGCGGCAATGCGGCACGAAGTGCTCTTTCGAACGCTCAATCACGAGGAGCACGATCCCGACTGTGAGCTCGATCTCGTCAAGTCGACACGTCGTGCGTACGTCGACACCGTGCTCGCCAACGCGCTCTGGTTCGGCGGAGGAAGTGCCTCGGTGGTCGTGCAGCGATGGGACGACGGCTGCGCGCGAGGACCATCGACGACGAACGCGGAGTGCTCGGCATGATCAGCGTCGCATGCATCAACGAGGGGGCAGAGTTCCCCCGCTTGCAGGCGAATTCCGTCCTTCTTCGCGATCACGGACTGGCAGTGATCGTCGACTGCGGCGGCCGCCGGGACCGCGACACAATCATCAACGGTCTGGCAGCTCGGGGGGTGGAACGATCGCACGTCGATCTGGTCATCGTGACCCACCTTCACTTCGACCACTGCGAGAACATCGACTTGTTCGATAAAGCCGAAGTCGTCTTACACCGCGACGAGTTCGAGTTCTTGGAAAGGCTTCTTTGCGAGTCGACGCCCGAGAAGGCTCGTGCCTTTCTCTTGAGCACGTACGAGTGCCTTCCTGCCTTCTACCTCCGAACGATTCTAAGAAGGTTGGACGAATGCAGGAGCGAATACACGCGCCTCCTTTCAGATCGCGGGCGCCTTTGCCTCATTGATTCGAATCGGTCGACGATTGACGGGCTCGACATTATCAAGACGAGTGGTCATTCAGTCGGTCACGTTTCTGTCGGTGTCCGAGGCATCCACCCCGTGTGGATCGCTGGCGATGCCGTAGTGTCCTCGAGAGCTTGGAACACGGAAGTTCCGTGGGAGCAACAGCTGTGCTGGAGCGTCCGTGAATCGGTTCGCTCTCGAAGTCTGATTGCAGAATGGGATGGTGTGCTTATCCCGGGACATGGAGTGCCGTTCGCGACCCAAACGGGTTCCCAGGTCTCCTTTCTTCAACTGGAATAAGGAGGTTGTCATGAAGCAGAGAGTCGTGATTACCGGTATGGGCGTCATTTGCTCCGCAGGCGCTTCCGTCGACGAATTCGACACGTCGCTCCGCGCAAATTGCTCGGGCATCAAGGATGTGACCCTGTTTGACACGTCGCAGTTCGCTTATCGCTCGATGGGCGAAATCGCAGGGGTGGTCTCCCGGTACGAAGGCCTCGACCGAGCCTCGGAGCTGGCACTTCGTGCTGCGGAGAGCGCCGTGGACGACGCGGGCGCGGAGGAGGTCGAACGTTTCCGTACGCGAACGGGCGTTGCCTTAGGAACGACTTGCGGGGGAGTCACCAGTCACGAGTTGCATGTGCGCCGCCAACGAGCAGCAAAGGACGTTGCCCCGGAATGCCTGGACGAGGTCCCATTCCACGCGATGTCTGGGCATATTGCACGCAGGTTTCGGCTCGGAGGTCCTGTAGCGACCATCACGATTGCGTGTGCTTCGGGCTCGAACGCGATCGGCTACGCGTCGGACCTCGTTCGCAACGGGAAGGCCGAAATCATGCTGGCCGGCGGCAGCGATTGCGTCTCCGCGTTCACCTTCAGTGGATTCACCAGTTTGAGGGCAATGACGCGCGACGCGTGTCGACCCTTTGACAAGGGCAGGACGGGCATCGCGCTCGGGGAGGGAGCCGCCGTCGTCGTACTGGAGGCAGCGGACCGTGCGATTCGCCGGGGCGCGAGGATTCACGCAGAAATTCTTGGGCATGGATTCTGTAACGACGCATACCATTCCACATCGCCGGACCCGAGCGGACGTGGAATGCTGAAGACCGTCCACGATGCGTTGGCGAGCGCCGGAATAGGCCCGGACCAGGTCGACTACATCAATGCACATGGAACCGGAACGACAGCGAACGACGATATGGAGTTGGCTGCCTACGGCGCGCTGCTCGGCGACCGTTCCGCCCGCGTCCCGGTGACCTCTCAAAAGGCCATGATCGGTCACACCCTGGGGGCGGCCGGGGCGATTGAGCTGGTGGCGACGGTCCTCGCCCTGAAAGGGCAGTACGTTCCGGCCACCCTCAATTCTTGCAATCCGCCGGACGAGTCGCGCTTTGACATCGTTCCGAACAAGAGCCGTGGTGCCCGCCTGAAGTACGCGCTCTGCTGCAATGCAGGCTTTGCCGGTCACAATGCGGCTGTACTCCTCGGACGCTTCGACGCGCAGCCGGGTAACGATGCGTCGGAAACTGCTCGGCATTGAGGAACACAACAATGAACGACGTATGGATAGACGGAAGCGAGCAGATATCGTTCCTCGGGGTGGGGGCAAGCGCTCTCGCTCTGGCAAATGGCGACGACGCAGCCGCTCGCTGGGAATGCGCGTTCCCGTGGATTGGCCCATCGCCCGAATTCGAATTCGATCGAATAACGGGACTGGGCGAAAGTCCGGCCACAAGGCAAATGGACGGGCTGGCGAAGTACGTCGTCGCCTGTTCGTCGATGCTTCTGAAGTCAAGAGAGGCGGACCCCGGGCACGAAGCGGACGTGGGCATCGTTCTAGGAAGCGCGTTCGGCTGCACCCATTCCAACCACGCGTTTATCGAGGAGCTCGTCTCCAATGGGCCCCGCCGCACGTCTCCGACCATCTTCCGGAACACTGTGTCAAACGCGGCCGCAGGCCACATGGCAACAACGTTCGGAATCCGAGGATCCAATACAGTACTCAATAGCGGAATGGTCTCCGGAGCGCAGGCACTTGCCTACGCGTCTGACCTCATTCGAGAGGGACGATGCGCAACCATTCTCGCGGGTGCGGTGGATTGCGTATCTGAGCCAATTCGGGCGCGCTTCCTGGCGCAGTCGGGGCGGATCCGACAGTCGCGTGTCCCTCTGATCGACGGCGCGTGCATCTTCTCGCTCAGGGCGTCGCAGGCGACCACCTCCTCATGGCGGGTGACGGGCTACTCAATGGCTTTCATCTCGCGCGATGACTGGCAATCAGGAATGTGGCGTGTGATCGATCAGGCGATTCGAAGTTCAGGAGACGCCGTCGAAGAAGTCGACGCCCTGCAAATCCACACGGACTTCGGGCTCTTATGGATACGCACCGACCCTTCGGAACGCTTGGAGGATGTCTGTCAAGACCTCGCGAGAGACGTCGGGCCCGGGCCCCATGTGGAGAATACAGCGGTTCCGAGCACACTAGGGTTGGCCGACAGCCTCCGCCTTCTGGCAGGAGAAGCGGCCTCGAAGATATTTCTCCGACGCATCACCGAACGACGTACCGACAGTGCGAAACCGCGCGCATTCGTATTCGTGGCAATCGGGGCCGACGGAAATGCCGTTGCACTGGTCTTCAAAGGCATTCCGAATGGCAGAAAGGACGCCTGACGATGTCGACCGATATTGTGGTCACGGGTCTTGGGCAGCGGTCATCGCTGGGTCAAAACGTGAGCCAATTATGGGAATCGCTCCTTGCCGCGCGCAGCGGCTTCAAACCGCTGGATGTCGTCGGAAGATTTGGCCGCGGCTTGGGTGCGCCCCTTCTGCAGCAGGCTTCGTCGCCGTCGGAGCGCATACGATGTGCGTTGCACAGTTCCGTGTGTGAAGCGATCGGCGATTCAGGCTTGGTCTCGACCGCGACGACACCTGCGCTCGAGTGTCCCGCGGTCATCGGCACCAACTTCGGCGACTCCGAAACGTACCTCGAGCATGGAGATTACCTTCAAAGTGCCAGGGATGTGCTGGCCGAAGTCGGTCACTGCGGGGAACTGTGGGCCGTGTCGACGGCTTGTGCCTCGGGCGTCGGAGCGCTCGGCATCGCCTTCGACCTGATCCGATGCGATGGAGCCGACGTCGTTCTGGCGTGTGCATACGACGTGATCACAACCTACAACTACGGTGGCTTGGCGAGCCTGAAGGCTCTCTCTCCAGAGGTCATTCGACCTTTTGACAAGGCACGCAACGGCACGCTTCTCGGAGAAGGAGCCGCCGCTTTGATCCTGGAACGCCGAGAACACGCCGAAGGCAGGGGGGCGACGATCTACGGCGAGATCCTTGGATATGGTATCGCCAACGACGGATATCACTTCACGGCCCCAGAACCCAGCGGCTTGGGGATGCGCTTGGCAATGACGCAGGCGCTTGTGGAGTCGGGCTTGTCCGCGACCGACATCGGCCACGTCAACGCGCATGGAACAGGGACTCCCCACAACGATCGAATCGAATCGTCATCGATTCGAGCAGTATTCGGACAGGCCGCGATTGGGCTCGCCGTTACCTCCATCAAGTCGGCGATTGGGCACACGATGGGCGCGGCGGGTGCACTCGAGTTGATAGCCACGATCCTCAGTGTTCGGCACGGGGTGGTTCCACCGACGCTCAACCACGAGGAAAGCGATCCCGAGTTGGGGCCGGGCCTGGACTTCGTGTTCGACAGTCCGCGCTCCGTCCATAAGAGTGCCGCGATGAGCAACTCGTACGGACTGTGGGGTTGCAATTCATCCGTCGTCGTCCGGAGAGGAGATGAGTCATGACGACCGCGTGGAATCAAGTCGAGCCCGCGGGAGATGCTTCGGGCCGCGTTGTCGTCTCGGGCCTTGGTCCGGTGTCGACCGTAGGTGTCGGTGCGCCCGCATTCTTCGATGCCATCATTGACGCGTTCGAGTCCTCGGGTTCGAGGTCGGTGTATCGTCATGACCTCAAGAGACTGAAGGCCGATGACTACGTGAAGCTCAGGACCCAATGTGTGGATCCAGCCTCCAGGATCTCCGTCATTGCCGCTGCGCTTGCGCTCGACGACGCGGGGTGGAGAGAGCACGCGTGCGACCCGACACGCATCGGACTGGTACTGGGAACGGCTTACGGAAGCCACGAGACGTTGAACGACTATTTGCGTACGAGCTCGCCGAGTCCGATTCGCTTTGTTCACACGTTCATCAACACCGCCGCTGGGCTCACCAGTCAGGTATTCCAACTGCGAGGCGCCCACGCGGTTCTCTGTTCGGGTTCCTTAGCGGGTATGCAGTCGATTCGCTACGCATGTCATCTTCTCAAGGCGGGCAAGGCGGACCGCATCATTTGCGGTGGAGCCGACAGCGCTACAGGGCCTCTGGGGCAGCAAAACGAGCCAGGAAGTACGTTCGCCAATCGAACGACTCTCGAGGGAGCAGGCGTACTCGCGCTGCAGCAGGCGGGCCACGCCCACAGGCGGCCGCACGCGGCGATTGCCGGGTTCAGCTCGGCGTCCGACCGCTCCCTGACCTCCGAGGTCTTCGGGCGCGCCATCCGGTCCGCGATGCGCTCGGCAGGAATCGATGCACGCGAGGTGAGTGCGGTGGTGCTCGCCACGACCAGCGCGCACCCGGTCCCAGCGATGCAGCGGGAGGCTCTTGAGCGATTGGGCATCCCTGCACGGAAGTGGCTCGATCTAGCATCTTTCATCGGGGACGTGGGCGCGGCTCTAAGCGGGCTCGGGGTGATTGCGGGGTGTGCGCTGCTCAAGAATGTGCGGCACGGTCAACACGTTCTCGTCGTCGGGTTGGATCGAAATCAGTGCGACGTGATCGTTCTTGGAGCGAAATCATGAACACATCGGAAGCTCTTGGGCTAGACGCGCATCTCCAGCTCCTCAGGGACATGAAGCGAATTCGCGAGTTTGAGCTGCATCTCCAGAAGCTGTATTTCAACAAAACCATTCGCGGAACTCTCCATATCTGCGTCGGACAAGAGGCCGTAGCCGTGGGCGTCGGCGCTTGCTTGCACAAGGGCGACTTCGTGACGAGCACGCACCGAGGCCATGGTCACTTCCTGGCTGTTGGCGGCCGGATGGGACCGATCATGGCGGAGCTTCTCGGTCGCAAAGACGGCTACTGCCAAGGGAAGGGTGGGACTCAACACCTGGCGAGTCTCGAGTGTGGCTTCCTCGGATCCAATGGAATCACCGGAGGGGGGCTTCCGTATGCGACCGGCATGGCGCTGGCGATGAACCTGAGAGAACTGAAAAACGTGGTCGTGTGCTTTTTCGGAGACGGGGCAAGCAACCAGGGAACGTTTCATGAATCTCTGAATATGGCCGCGATCTGGAAGCTTCCGATTCTGTTCCTGCTTGAAAACAACGGCTACGCCATGAGCTCGCCTGCCCGAGAAATGGCTGCCACGCCGACGCTCGCGATACGCGCATCGGCCTATGGCATTACGGGCTATCAGGTGGACGGCAATGACGTCATCGCTGTTCGCAACCAGGTTGCATCGGCGCTGTCTCATGTTCGAGCGGGTGAAGGCCCGGTCCTCGTCGAGGCGCTCACCTATCGGATGTCGGGTCACTCTTGCAGCGATCGATGTCACTACCGGACCCGCGAGGAGGAGCGGGCGTGGGCCGCGCGTTGCCCGATCACGAAGCTGCAGGACAGTCTTCTCTCCCAGGGCATCGAGCGAACCGTCTTTGCGGACATGGACCAGCACATTGGCAACGAAATCGCCGCGGCATTCGAATTCGCGAGCGCAAGCGGAACCCTGAGCAAGCACGAGCTTCTCGAAGGTGTATATTCTTGACTAACGGTGGAGGACTCATGCGACGGATTGCGTACAGCGTTGCGATACGAGAAGCCATCGAGGAGGAAATGCGAAGGGACTCGTCCGTGTTCCTCCTCGGTGAGGACATTGCTGAACACGGCGGATGTTTCGGCGTGACCCGGAGCCTGGTCGAGCGTTTTGGAAGGGACAGAGTGCGCAATACTCCGATTTCGGAGAACGGCATGGTTGGAATTGCACTAGGGGCGGCTCTGCTCGGTATGCGTCCCGTCGCAGAGATCATGTTCATGGATTTCATCACCCTCGCCATGGACCAGCTCGTGAACCATGCGGCGAAGTTCCACTATGTGTACGGCGGCGGCATTCGCGTGCCCATGGTGCTTCGAACGCCGGCAGGGGCCGGGCGCGGTTACGGCGCCACGCACTCGCAATCCTTCGAGAGCTGGCTGCTGAGTGTCCCGGGCCTCAAAGTCGTAGCGCCAGCGTACCCGAGAGACGCAAAGGGACTCCTCAAAAGCGCTATTCGCGAGGACAACCCCGTGGTGCAGATCGAGAACAAGGTGCTATACGGGTTCATCGACGAAGTCCCCGATGAGGAGGAGCTGATTCCGATTGGGAAGGCGCGCGTCGTTCATAGGGGGAGAGATATCACGCTGATCGCTCACTCTCGGATGGTTCACGAAGCCGCGGGCGCGGCGCACGTTCTTGGGACTCTTGGCATCTCGGCTGAAGTCATCGACCTGCGCACGCTCTACCCCCTCGACATGGATGCGCTTTTGGAATCGGTCAGAAAGACGCGTCGGGCACTCTTGATCGAAGAGGGAGTTCAGCGCTGGGGAGTCACCTCCGAGATCAGCTGTAGACTGACAGAGGCCTGCTTTGATTGCCTAGCCGGTCCAATTCAGCGAATTGGATTCCCGGACATTCCCGTTCCCTGCGGGTATGAGCTCGAGCAGATGGTGCTCCCCACTGCGTCGACGATCGTGAGCAAGGCGTGCGACATGGTACACGTGGCGCACGCCGCACGGGTCGAGAGCAGTCATCCGAATCGAAGAAGCGCGACGCCGGATAACGAGGCTACTACTTGAATGCAGCTCAATCGTTTCATACTCTGGTGAAAGGACGCCTATTATGGGAGCACAAGTGTCATGATCCGCACAGATGTTGTCAATCGCATAAAACAAATGATCGTCCGGCGCCTTCAGCTAAAGATTAAGCCGGAAGATATCCGCGCGGAAGAGGCCCTGTTCCAGGGGGGGCTCTACCTGGACTCCGTTGAAGCGCTCGAACTGGTGGTGGGACTCGAAGAGGAATTCGGTGTCACAGTGGAGAACAGCGAGAACACGAAAAAGCGATTCTTCTCGGTCGACACATTGGCTGACTACGTACTCGAACTGCTCGGAACAGTGAGCGTGTGAGCCGTGTCCGACGACCAAAAGATGGGCGCGTCGTTCGTTCACGGACTGCTTCCCCATCGCTACCCAATGCTCATGGTGGACGCGATGAAGGAAGTGGAGCCAGGAAGACGTGGACTTGGAGTCAAGAACGTCACATCCAACGAGCACTACCTCCAGGGGCACTTTCCTGGGGAGCCGATCATGCCTGGAGTCATGGCCATCGAGTGCATGGCACAGGTCGCGGGGATCGTGCTGGCGTCGGGTGCGTCGCTAGCGGGAGGGGGTGCGACCGCTGCGCCAAAGCCGGCCTACCTCATGTCGGTCGACAGCTTCAAGTTCCGAAAGCCAATCCGGCCCGGAGACACACTGCTCGTCGACGTGAGGGTTGTCCGGCAATTTCAAAACCTGGCCAAAGTCGCGGGCGAGATTCGCGTAGGCGATACACTCGTAGCCTCGGGGGAATTGTCACTGGCCGGGCAGTGAAACACGAGCGAATGGGTGGCGTAGTCACATGAAGGCGGAAGGAGACCCAAGCGTGGAAGACGAGCAAAGAAAGCACGCACAGCTAGGATTGGTACACGACAAGACCGCGCTCATAGTCGGCGCTTCCGGTGTCATCGGTAGTGCTGTCGCCCGGCTCTTCGTGCAGCACGGCGCGACCGTATGCATTCACTACTTCAAACACCAGCACACAGCGCAAGCTCTCGCCGACGAGCTGAGCACCGCGGGGCGTCCGTGCACCGTGCATCAAGCGGACATAACCGATGCGGCGGAGGCCACTCGTCTCGTCCAGGGCGCGATTCACGATATGGGCCACCTGGACATCCTCGTCAACTGTGCCGGGATAGCGCGGGACGGCGCGATTCAGTTTCTCACCGACAGCGAGTGGGACGAGGTGATGAGCACGAACGTCTATGGGCCGTTTGCGGTCTGCAAGCCAGCGATTGCGCACATGAGTAAGCGCAGATCCGGAAAAATCATCAATGTCGCGTCGGTCACCGGATCGACTGGACAAGGCATGCGCACGAACTATGGGGCGTCGAAGGGCGCCCTGATGAGTCTGACGAAATCCATGGCGCACCACCTTGCGCCGCTCGGGGTTCAGGTCAATGCGATCGCCCCGCAGATCATACGAGGCGGCGTCTCTGCGACGGCGTCGCCGACCTACCTCGCAGAAACCGCGAAGATCACGCCCGCCGGGCGTCTAGGCGAAGCGGTGGATGTCGCGGGACCGGTTCTGTTTTTGGCTTCACCGCTCGCGGACTTCGTCGTTGGTGAAGTCCTCTTTGTTACCGGCGGGCTGGTTACGCACCGAGTGTAGCTGAGGTATATCATGCAACTCCATGGCAAGACAGCACTTATTATTCACGGGGACATCCCTCTCGGGCGGGAAATAGCCCTCGCCCTTGGCATGGAGGGCGCCAGTTTGGCGATCCATGTCTCGAACCCGAAGGCCGCGACTGAATATTCGCTGGACATTGCACCGAGCGACAAACAGGCGGTCGAGGTGTATGCGTCGACGTTAGTCGACCACACCGCGGTCAAAGCCATGTTCGACAAGGTGCGAGCACGATTCGGAGGAATAGATATTCTGGTCTTCAACGCGAAGCCTCAACCGAGTGACACGGTGAAGTCCTTATCCGTCGACGATCTAAAGCTTCACGTCGACACAGACGTAAAGCCACTGTTCTGGTGTGCCAAAGAAGTGTCCAAACTGATGGTCGCGCGAAAAAGCGGAAAAATCATTCCCGTCTACTTTGGAATCAGCGCGCGCGGAGATGCCGACCTCGCCAGCTGGTCGGCCAGCGGTGGGGCAATCTTCGGGTTGGTCAAGTGTCTTGCGACGGAGTTCGTTCGCTACGGCATCAACGTGAATGCGGTGTCGTACGGTTACATCGAAGACGTGGCCTTCCCACCGCACGTCCGAACGGCTGTCAAAGACTACGTCGACTACCTTGATATTCGACGCGCCGGCACTTCTCGCGACGTGGCACAAGCCGTCCGATTCCTCGCCACGGGAATGTCGGACTACATGACTGGGCAAAATCTGTACGTTAACGGAGGATTACTTCTATGAGCACGTCGTCGGAACTCTTGTCGGAGAAGGTGGCTATCGTTACGGGCGGGTCCCGAGGAATAGGAAGAGCCATCGCCCATGGGTTCGCAGAGCATGGCGCAAAGGTGATGATCAGCTACGCGAGCGCAGATGACGCAGCCGAGTCACTGGTGGCTGCTGAGCGGCGCGAGGGCCGCGAGGTCACTTTGCTCAAAGGATCTGTGACGGATGCAACATACGTGAAGCATCTGGTTGCCGAGACCAAGGCGCGCTATGGCCGGATCGACATTCTGGTCAACAATGCAGGGGTCGTATCGGACAAGTGGATGATGATGATGACAGACGCGGAGTGGAGCCGCGTCATCGACGTCAATCTGAACGGGACATTTCTGTGCTGTCGCGAGGCGATCAAGTCAATGATCTCCCAGCGATCGGGCCGCATCATCAACATCACGTCTGTGTCGGGCGTCGTTGGGCGAGCAGGGCAGACGAACTATGCAGCGTCGAAGGGGGGCATCATCGGGTTGACAAAGTCACTGGCACGAGAAGTGGCGCGCTTTGCGATCCTCGTCAACGCAATTGCACCCGGCTTCATCCAGACGGACATGATAGCGGGCATCTCTCAAGAGGAGATGGAGCGCGCCCTCACCGAGGTGCCAGTGAAGCGTGTCGGAAACCCCGCCGACGTGGCCAATGCGGCCTTGTACCTGGCGTCAGAACTTGCGAATTACACGACCGGCCACGTGCTCCACGTGGACGGCGGTCAAGCGATGTGAAAAGTCCTGAATGGGAGCTCATGCTCCACGAAGCCCAAGCGCGAAATGCGCGAACCGTAACGCAGAACGAACCGGATTACGCAGTGGCCAAGATCGAAAGAACCCTCCATCCGTTGGGCCAAACCATGAACAATATGCAACCGGTCACATTCGCCCTCACGGGCACGACGAGGATCCAATGAATCGCAGAACGTTTCTGACCCTAGTGTCCGCATGGTCGAGTTTGGTTCTTGTTAGAGACGCAAGGGCAAACTCGCCCGCAGGGGGTGCTGGCTCCGGCAGCGCGCTCGGCATGTTGAGGCGAGCTGACAGCATCCGGGGCCCGGCCAGGCCTTGGTCGTTCTCGTTGCGCATCGTCGACTACCTTGATTCGCAGCCGCAGTCGACGTCCCAGTTCAGAGTATACGTCCGGGGAGCCCACGAGGACGTGTACCGCTCGCTGGTGCTCTGGACGGCGCCGGACTCGGACCGCGGAAAAGCCATGCTCATGGATGGTAACGTCTACTGGATGTACTCGCCCGGAACGCGAAATCCAATTCGCATATCAGCGGCCCAACGCTTTTCCGGGCTTGCGAGCAGCGCAGACGTGGCAAGCACAAATTTCGAAGCCGACTACAACATTGCCTCTATGTCGACCGACACGATAGACCAGACGGATGCATACAGACTGGACCTCGACGCAAAGTCAGACGAGGTCGCGTACCACAAGATCGAGTTGTGGGTGAACCAGGCAACCTGCGCACCGATGCAGGCTCGATACTACGCAGTGTCGGGTCGCCTTCTGAAGTCCGCGCGCTTCGGAGGATTCCGTTCGGCCCTCGACGAATCCAGACCGCACGAAATCGTCATTGCGGACGGCGTCCGCGCAAATCATACGACCCGCATGGCGTACAGCAACATGAGTTTCGATGAGAAACCGGCCTACATGTATCAAAAAGACTTTCTATCCAAAGTGACGGAGTAGAAGAGCGAGCAGGCGGGGCACTCCACGAGAACGAGTCGGCAGCTCCCGACATCCAAGATGATTCCAGGCAAGCACAGGGGAAGAATGAGCGGGTGGCGCCTGGTTAGCACCGCGTGCGTGGTGCTGGCCGTGACCTGGCCGACCCGTACCCAAGCCAATCCGAGCGCTGGGGAAGGCGTGGACAATGGGCCAGACACGTTCCGCGAGCTGCGGGTTCGTCGGACGATTACGGTTTCGGAGGAAATTACCGGCTACGACCGCCATCCGGGGGCGTACTTCGATCCGGGGGACCTGGCCAGGCGGCCGAATGTGATGAGTCGCAACCTCATGTCAATGGAAGTCGTCCCTAACCATGCGCTGGGCAGTCTGCACATTCGCGACACCGTGGCGTTAACCGACGAGTATCCAAGGCAGGAAAGCATTCCTGTCATGGAGAACTTTCTCCAAGAGGCGTATCTGGAGTTGCGGCCTACGTCTTCCCTGTACGTCCACATCGGAAAGGAAAACTACTTGAGCGGGGTGTCCTACTCTTGGAACCCGACTGATTATTTCGACAATCAAGGATCTCGGATCTACGGACCAGAGTGGACTGGGCACTTCAGGCGTCCTTTGAGGCCGGGCGCATACATGGTGTCGCTTGAACAATTCGTGCCCGCCATGACGGTCCGCGCGATCTACGCGCCGCAGATTCCGTCGCCTCTGCAGGAATTCCAAGGCAATGCATTCGACAAGCTGTATGCAAAAGCCGCTCTGAACCTCTTGTCTGACTTCAATCCAGAAGGCACGTTCTTCCTCAAGAATGGCAAGTACCCTGGGTACGGCGCGGCCTGCACAGGAAGTCTGACGCGGCAACTCGTAGTCCAGTTCGAGGCGTCGATAAACTATGGCTCGGATGCGGTGACCATCTCGGACGGCACACCCATCGGGCCGCCCGGAGCGGTGGTGCGGACCTTCGAGTTCGTTCCTCGGTCGCCCGGCTACTACGCCCAGGGCGTCTTGGGAGCAAACTATATGCTCCCGTGGGATGTCGACGCCATCGCGGAGTACTACTTCAACGAGCAGGGGCTGTCTGGCGCAGAATTGACATCGTACAGTTCACGTCTTGGATATTCCGCAGCGAGAGCGGCAGATCCGGCATTCGACGGGCCAACGGGCCAGAACCTGTACTGGGGCTACATCGGTCAAGCTGCGTCGCGCTTCGAGGCGAGTCAAACGGCACGACACTACGCGATGCTACACCTAGAGCGCGATCGGCTGGGCTCGGACAAGCTCGATTGCGAGGTTAACACGATTGCGAACCTGCAAGACGGCGGCGTTCTCGTGAATCCTCGCGCGGAATACAGAGTCGATTCACACATCGTAGTGCGGGCCTCAGCGTACATCATCCTAGGCAAGAACCAGTCAGAATTCGGATGGATACCAGAGCGATTCATGGAAACGACGACGCTGGCGGTACAGTTCTGAGAGGCCCTTCGAAGTCGGAGTGGGTGTTACATGTCCCTGAGTCACTGCAGAGTACAGACCGTGAATCATGAGTATATCGTGCGCGCCACCGCGCACGGTCGGAGGTCGCATGCATAATCCAAACTATGTCCTCGAGGTCCACGATGTCAGCAAAAACTATGTGTTGGGAAGGCACACTGTCCGCGCGCTGAGGAACGTGTCGCTCCGCGTTCGGCGCGAAAGCTTTACGGTGTTCGTGGGCCCGTCGGGGAGTGGGAAGAGCACGCTGCTCGATATCGTTGGATGCTTGGGGCGACCAAGTGAAGGCTACATCACCATCAATGGTGAGGACCCCGCGAAGTTGAAGGATGCGAGCCTATCGGCGTTTCGGGCGCGACACATCGGATATGTCTTTCAAACCTTCAATCTGCTAGAGGTCTTGTCTGCATTTGAAAATGTGGAGTACCCGCTTCTGCTGCTGAGGATACCGGCGCCCGAGCGAAAGCGCCGCGTGACGGAGATACTCGATCGGGTAGGGCTGTCCGATCACACGAGCCATCGGCCGAGCGAGCTCTCGGGCGGTCAGAGGCAACGTGTGGCTGTCGCGCGTGCTCTGGTCGCACGTCCAAAGTTCGTCCTGGCAGACGAGCCCACGGCCAACCTGGACTCGCAAACGGGCGCAGCCATCCTCGACTTGATGACCGAGCTTAATCGTTCACTGCAGACAACGTTCATTTTCGCAACCCACGACGACAAGGTCGTCGCACGAGCCAGCGAGGTCCTTCGACTCAAGGACGGGGTCAGCGAGTCGTGCTGATCAGGGCGACTAATGCGTCAGATTATAGAAGGAGCAGATTATGTTGTTTGGTCATTCTATGCCCGTCATGTTCGCCGCGGCAATCGGGTGCTTCGCCGTGGCTCTCGCAGTGGTCGCGCTACGATCGCGCCAGGTACTGTTTCTCAGTGTCAGGAACCTCTTGCGCAACAAGCGGCGGACGATTATCACTGTTACCGTAATCACGTTCGGGACAACAGGCCTGATGCTGCAAACGGCATTCATGGAGAACGCGTTCACGAGCCTCCGAGACGCGACCATTACGAGTGGGCTTGGGCACATTCAGATTTACAAGAATGGGTTCAACGAGAAGGCGGCCGTCGATAAGACGAAGTACGCAATCGACAATTACGGGGACATCAAGAGCCTGCTCGTGCATGATCCGGTCATCGGCAAGGCAATCAAATCGGTTACGGCGACCGTGGAATTCAATTGTCTGGTGGGGTCGGCGGAAGCGTCTGCCGTGTGTATGGGGACTGGCCTGGAGGTGGGCGAGGACGACGTGCTGAGTGCCACGGATCGTCTCGTCGAAGGGAGGCGCCTAGACGGGGCTGGACAGCAGGATGAAGGACTGATTGGCCAGGGCCTGGCTCATGCGATCGGGGCCAAGGTCGGTGACATTCTGACTGTGATGGCCGTCACGAGGACGGGAGCGATCAATGCAGTGGACATGAGCCTCAAAGGGGTCGTGCAGGGTGCTGCGACGGAGTACGACAATACGATTCTGAAGCTGCCGCTAAAGCACGCGCAGCAGCTGATGGCGCGCGGCGACGTCTCGAGGATCGTGGTCCTGCTCAATGATACCGCGCGAACCAGGGAGGTGTCCGAGCGCTTGGGCGTTCTGTTCAAGGAGAAGGGCTTGGATCTGGAGACGAGGACGTGGGAAGACCTCGCCGTCTACTATCAGAGCGTCGTCGAGCTCTACCGAGGCATGTTCATCGTCTTTCTGGTCATCGTTCTGACGGTCGTCGTGTTCTCGATCCTCAATACGATGACGATGAGCGTCCTCGAACGCGTGCGCGAAATAGGCACGTTGCGTGCTTTGGGCGCCCCGAAGACAGAGGTCCGAGGAATGATCCACGTGGAAGGCGTGCTAATGGGTCTACTCGGCGCGGGTATGGCGATCGTGTCGGCCCTCGTCATCGCGTTCGTGGTGAATCACCTCATGGGAGGCCTTCAAATGCCTCCGCCTCCTCAGCGGACGTTCGGATATCGTGCGACGTTCGACCTGGTTCAGCACCCCGCCATTTGGCTGTTCGGCATTTTCACGTCTCTCATCGCGGGGGCGCTGTCGTCGATTATCCCGGCGCGAACGGCAGCGAAGATGGAGATTGTGGATGCGTTGAGGCACTACTAACTACTAGAGGAAGCGCGGATGGGCGCCGTGGCTGGCGCGACATGCATGCGAGTGAATGGGAGGAAAAGAGATGTCTGAAGCGCGCCACATTGCTCAGTTGTTCCCCGGTCAGGGTTCCCAGTGGGTTGGAATGGGTGGTGATCTTTATGGAATTCCGGAGGCGAGGCGAGTGTTCGAGGAGGCGGACGATGTCCTCGGTTTCGGGCTTTCGCGCCTTTGTTTCGAGGGTCCGGAGGAGGATCTGCGCCAGACCGTCAACGCCCAGCCGGCGATTCTGTCTGTGAGCGTCGCGTATCTGCGGGCAACCGCTCTGGTGCGAGAGACTGCGCCGGCCATGTTCGTTGCGGGCCACAGTCTCGGCGAGTACACGGCGGTGGTCGCCGCCGGCGCCCTGGACTTCGGAGAGGCCGTCAAGCTCGCGCGGGAACGAGGCCGGCTCATGCAGGAAGCGGGGGCCCGGACGCCTGGCGGAATGCTTGCGATTCTCGGCCTGGAGCAGGCAGTCGTCGAGAACATCTGTGCGGATTCGGGCGCGTCGGTCGCAAACGTCAACTGTCCCGGACAGATTGCTGTGAGTGGCCCAACCGACGCAATCGCGACGGCTGCCAAGCTTGCCAAGGAGAGGGGAGCCTTTCGAGTCGTGCCTCTCAACGTCAGTGGAGCGTTCCACTCACGACTCATGAAGCCGGCAGCGGAAGGTATGAAGGAGACGATCGCCCGTGCGAGCATCCGCGATGCCTCCATTCCCATTGTCTTCAATACCACTGCGCGCCCGGGAAGTGATGTTGCAGCCCTGAAGAACGAATTAATCGTTCAGCTCACCCAGCGTGTCCTGTGGCAGCAGTCCATCGAGTGGATGATCAAAGAGGGCGTGACGGAGTTCGTCGAGGTCGGTCCAGCGCAGGTCCTCGCAGGATTTATCAAGAGGATCAATAGAGACATTCGGTTCGCCAGCACCGATCTAAAAAAGAGATTCTGAGTCGCGATACCATCGTGTTGCCAAGGTCGACTAAGCGCGTCCGTGGGACGGAGTCGTAGGGCTATGCAAATACCATTCAAGCGAATCGCCATTGTGAACCGGGGCGAACCCGCCATGAGGTTGATTCATACGGTTCGGGAGCTCAACGAGCAGCACCGAGTCGGCCTCTCGACGATTGCGCTTTATACCGAGCCCGATCGAGATAGCATGTTCGTTCGGGAGTCGGAGCGATCTGTTCTGCTCGGACCAGCGACGTTTTGGGACCCCAGGGACGGAGAGCGCAAAAGTAAGTATCTGGACTACGAGGCGCTTGAGCGTGCGTTGACCGAATCGAAGGCTCAGGCTGCGTGGGTGGGTTGGGGCTTCGTCGCGGAGCATGCGGAGTTCGCAGCCCTGTGCTCGAGGCTGGGAATCGTGTTCATCGGTCCCGATGGCGACGTCATGCGGCGGGTCGGAGACAAGATCGCGTCGAAGATGCTGGCCGAAGGTGCTGGCGTTCGGGTCGCGCCTTGGACTGGGGGGCCTGTCGAGACGGTGGACGAGGCGATGTCCTTTGGGGACCGGATCGGGTTCCCTGTGATGATCAAAGCCACGGCCGGCGGAGGAGGACGGGGGGTTCGCCGTGTTCGATCGCGCGACCAGTTGGCGGACGCATTCCGGGGCGCCAAGGCGGAAGCGCTGAAGTTCTTCGGGAACGGCACCGTGTTCTTGGAGAAGGCGATCGTGGGCGCTCGCCACGTGGAAGTGCAGGTTCTCGCGGATCAATACGACACGTGCTGGGCCGTCGGCGTTCGCGACTGCACAATCCAGCGAAGAAACCAGAAGGTGATGGAGGAGGCGCCGTGCCCCGTGCTAGCCGAGAAGGTCGAGGGCGAGATTCGCGAGGCGGCCGTTCGGCTATGTCGCGCTGCGAAGTACGTGAACGCCGGCACCGTGGAGTTCTTGTTCGACGCCGAATCGCAAATATTCTTCTTCATGGAGATGAACACCAGGCTCCAAGTGGAGCATCCGGTCACGGAGGCGACGACGGGCCTCGACCTCGTTCGAATGCAGCTCTTTATCGCCAGCGGCGGCCGACTCGATGGGCCGCCTCCGGCCACCGTCGGTCACGCCATCGAGGTTCGGTTGAACGCGGAAGATGCGGACAACCAGTTCTCTCCCGCGCCGGGTCGAATTGCCGTCTTCCGCTTGCCCACCGGACCGGGAGTAAGAGTGGATACCGGGGTCACGGTGGACGACTCTGTGGCTCCGGACTTCGATTCGATGATCGCCAAGGTCGTTGCATTCGGACGAACTCGCGAAGAAGCTGCCGGCCGATTGCGGCGCGCTCTCCTCGAGAGTGTCATCGTGATAAGAGGCGGCACCACGAACCGAGCATTCCTCCTGGAACTACTCCAGCATCAAGAAGTGCTAGCCAATCGCACGGACATCGGGTGGCTCGACCGCGTTTGGGAGTCCGGCCAACGTCCTGAGCGTGCCAATGCCTCACTGGCGCTGATCCTGGCGGCGATCGACGTGTATGACGCGGAGTTTGCGCTGGAGAAGAAGAATTTCTTCGTATTCGCATCGAGGGGTCGACCGATGGTACGGGGCGAAATGGGCTGCGCCGTGGAGCTCCGCCACTCGGGACAGACCTACAAACTAGCAACGCGCCGAATTGGACCGAACGACTACCGAATTTATGTCGATGGCAGGCGCGTCGAGGTAACCATCAAGCGCAGGGGCGAGTTCGAGACCTGGCTGACCTGTGGCGAGCGTCGTCATCACATGGTTTCGGTCGTCGACGAGGCTCAGCACCTCGTCGAGGTCGACGGAATACCCCATCGCGTCTCGCGCGACGACGGTGGATTCGTCCGGGCCCCGGCCCCTGCTGTCGTCCTTTCCGTAGGCGTCAGCGTCGATGCCAGGGTCGAAAAGGGCGAGCCGCTTTGCGTTCTCGAGGCCATGAAGATGGAGATGACGGTCCTGTCCTCGTGCAGCGGGCGCGTACGCGCCGTCCTCGTGGATGCGAACGCTCAAGTCGTTGCCGGGGCTCCTCTCCTGGCTCTGGAGCCCGATGGAAGCGCGATGGAGCAGGACGCAACCGAACGGGTGACGTTCGACGAGGTGGCGACAAACGGCATCGAACAACCTTCGGCCCGTCAATCGATGCTCGAGATTCGTCGATTGATGTTGGGATATGACGTCGATTCCCGAGAGTCTGCACAAGCCCGTGCAGTGTGGAACGCATCCAGAGAGGCATCGACATCGTTCGATGCGGTTGCGTGGGAAGGTGAGATCGAACTCCTTCGCATCTTCGCTGATCTGGTCGGAGTCACCCATGAAGAACCCACGAGCGGGTTCGAACAACGGATGGGCGGAGAGGAAACGTTTCTGCAATACCTTCGGTCGGTCAGAGGGTCCGGGGATGGGTTCACACCATCGTTCATCGACAAGCTGTCCCGTGCGCTTGCGCACTTCGGAGTCAAGGATCTGAAGCCAAGCCCGGAGCTGGATTGTGCCCTCGTCTACATCTACAAAGCGCAGCGGCGCCTCGACGAGTGTGCGCTAAACGTTAATGCCGTTCTGGATCATTGGGTCCAGAACGCGGATTCGCTCGCCCCACACGTTACCGAAGACGTACGGGATCTCTTGGACCGACTGATCACGGCTACGCAGGATAATCATGTATTAGTGAATGACCTGGCGCGCCAGTCTCGTTACTGCTTGTTCGACCGCCCTCGATTCGAAGCAGCTCAAGTCGACGGATTGCGCCAAGTGCGCGAAGCGATGGCTCGGATTCTGAACGCTGAACCGGGCGAAGACGTCCCATTTCTGATGGCTCGGCTCGCTCAATCCACGCTACCACTTCACGATCTCCTGTCGAGGGCATTGTCGGAGCACAATCGGGAGCTTATGCATTTGGCGTTGGAGGTCACCGTTCGCAGAGTCTACGGAGCACGCGAGCTCACCCGGGTGCGTGGCGAGTCCGCAGACGAGTACACGGTCGTGAGTGCGGATTACAGGCGCCCGACGGGCGCCATTCATACGGTTATAGCCACCGGCGCCCGCCTGGCCGAACTAGCCCGGCTGGGGAGATCCGTCAACGCGGTCACGACCGGCTGCGGCGTCGCCGACAGCGTGTCTCTAGACATCTATGTAGCTTACGACGAGGCGTTTGATAGGGACTCCGTCAAAATGGCGATTGCCGACGCGCTTCGAGATGCCGGGTTCGAACGGGTATTCGAGTACATAAGCGTGGTCCTATGGGGTACGGGACGGGGAAAGCCGATCAGCTACTTCACGTTCGTAGCGAGTGCAAAGGGGGTGTACTCGGAGCACGAGGTGTTTCCAGGAATGCATCCGATCATGGCGCAGCGGATGGAGGTATGGCGGCTGAACAACTTCGATGTCAAGCAGCTCCCGACACCGGACCCCATATATGTGTTTCATGGGACAGCCCGGGATAATCCAAAGGATGAACGGCTTTTTGCCTTGGTGGATGTTCGCGACATGACGCCGAGACTCGACGCTCAAGCGAATGTCGTAGAGGTCCCGTATTTCGAATATCTGTTCCTCGAAGCACTGACAGCTATTCGCGAAGTTCAGTCGCGTCGATCGGCCCGCGACAGGCTACAGTGGAATCGGCTTGTGCTGTTCGTCTCGCCGGTGGCTGACTTCTCTCCCGCCAACGTGAAGGGGATCGCCAAGCGCCTACTGCCTCCGACGAAGAACTTGGGCCTGGAGAAGGTCGTCGTCCACGTGCGGGTCCGTGACGAAAAGTCCGGAGTCATCGTTCCCAGGGTGTTCAATGTGTCAAATCGACTGGGCACGGGTCTTCACATCAAACTCCAGGAACCATCCGAAGCGGCCCTGCGACCGCTCGATACATATACAAGGAAGGTCGTTCAGCTCCAGCGGCTGGCTCTCGTCTATCCGTACGAGATCATCCGAATGCTCACTCCGTCGGGCGACGGCGAGCACGCAGAGTTTCCGCCTGGGAAGTTCGTTGAGTACGATCTGGATGAGCGCGGGTCGCTTGTGCCGGTCGCTCGCGCTCCCGGTCAGAACTGCGCGAACGTAGTCGTCGGCTTGATTTGCAACTTCACGTCCAAGCATCCCGAGGGCATGACGCGCGTCCTTCTCCTGAGTGACGCGAGTCGCGAGATGGGTGCACTCGCCGAGGCCGAATGCGCGCGTATCATGGCGGCGTTCGACCTGGCAGCGAAGATGCAAGTGCCGGTCGACTGGTTTCCAGTCTCGTCGGGGGCAAAGATCGCGATGGATGTGGGCACAGAGGCGCTTGACGCGGTAGCTCGCGTGCTCCGCCGAATTGTGGAGTACTCCCAGGGAGGCGGCGAAGCCAACGTGATCGTCAGCGGCGTCAATGTTGGCGCCCAGTCCTACTGGGACGCGGAGGCCACGATGCTGATGCACACCAGGGGGATTCTCGTCATGACGCCTCCCGGATCGATGGTTCTGACGGGAAAGCGGGCGCTCGACTACTCGGGGGGGGTGTCGGCCGAAACGAACCAGGGCATCGGTGGTTTCGAGCGAATCATGGGTCCGAATGGGCAGGCCCAATACTTTGCACGCGACATCTCGGAAGCGTGCCAAATCCTGTTTCGTCACCACGAGCACTGCTACGTCGTACCCGGCGAAAGGTTTCCGCGCCGCGCCGCGACGGCTGATCCAGCGAATCGCAATGTGTGCCTCGAGCCTCACGCCGACGTCAACAGCACCGGCTTCGCGACCGTGGGCGACGTGTTTAGCGACGTGAAGAATCCGGGGCGAAAGAAGCCCTTCGACATTCGATCGGTGATGCGAGCGGTCATCGACAAGGACCTGCAGCCATTCGAGCGATGGCGTTTGATGCGTAATGCCGAAACTGCAGTCACGTGGGATGCCCATCTTGGTGGAATACCGATATCTCTGATTGCGATTGAATCCAAACAAATAGCGCGAATCGGGTTCGTTCCCGCGGACGGTCCCGACACGTGGACGGGTGGAACGCTGTTTCCACAGTCGTCGAAGAAGGTCGCTCGTGCCATCAATGCGGCGAGCCGCAATCGCCCCGTCGTCGTTCTTGCCAACCTGTCGGGGTTCGACGGCTCGCCCGAGTCGATGCGCGAACTTCAACTCGAATACGGAGCAGAGATAGGTCGATCGGTCGTGAACTTCGAAGGCCCCATGGTCTTCTGCGTCATCTCCCGCTACCATGGTGGGGCCTATGTCGTCTTTTCGCGGACGCTCAATGATAGGCTTCGCGTCGTCGCACTCGAGGGGTCTCACGCGTCGGTTATCGGGGGTGCGCCCGCGGCGGCGGTGGTGTTCTCAGCGGAGGTGAAGGCCCGGACCCTCGCGGACTCACGGGTTGCGAAGCTCAAGGGGCAAGTGGCGCAGGCACAGGATCGGGAGAAGTCACGAATTCGCGCCGAATATGACGAGATGTATAGGAGTGTCTACGCCGCGAAGCAAGGCGAGGTGGCCGAGTACTTCGATCGCACGCACAGCGTTCAGCGGGCCAGGGACGCGGGGTCCCTTCACGAGATCGTCGCGGCAAGTCGACTGCGGGCGTATCTGATCGAGGCGCTCGAGCGCGAAATGGCATCCGAAAGTGGGTCAATTCCGGGCCAATCGGTTGGGTCATGAAACTTGTCATTACAAAAGATGGAGACGATCCCGAGAAAGCGCGGCTTATGCCGAGCTCCATATAAGCGGTGTTATGCGGAGCTCCGGATTATGTGGAGCTGTGGCCGCGTTCGATGACGGGACAGCGGCGGAAGCCGGGGTTGTCGGATTGAGCCACTCGGGATAATCGAGCGACGTTCTCCTCCCGGGCCCGTTGGGCCGAAAGGAGGAAACCATGTTCGAGAGCTGGATCGCGCGTCGCCACTATCGTGCACGTCTGGAAGCGAACGCGCTGTGTCACGAGCTGGTGTTGTTCGCCGAGGACCTGGAGTCTCATGGCTACCCACCGCGTACCTTGCGACGGTGTGTATTCGCGGCAGCCGCATTCGGTCGGTGGACCCAGCGGCACGGCTGGGCGATCGAGCAGATCGACGAGTCGCGGTTGCATCGGTTCGTGGTAGCGCGTCGACGGTATCGGTGCCCTCGTGGTGTCCGGATACCCATTCGCCTGGAATTCTCGCACAATTGGAGGGGTCGGAACAGACTGGAACATCAACGGAGGACCGGGCATGGTCTCCGCGCCTCGATGCTTCCGCTGACGGTCCAATTCATCGTCTCGATGCTTGCGTACGCGATCAACGATCGGATGTCGAAGCGGGTCGAGTACCTCCACGAGGAGGTCCGCGTGCTTCGCGAGGTTCTGGCCGACGCCACCAGCAGTACGCGCATTCGGTTCACGCCCGACCAGCGACGCCGGCTCGCGATCAAAGGTAAGGCGCTCACGCCGACCGAGCGTGAAGTGAGCTGCCAGATCGTCCGCCCGGCCACGATCCTGGCATGGTT
>Ga0326728_10007310_pt1 | contig 28595 bp, 30 predicted proteins | sample MB3enrmetagenome_FD_207602 | JGI IMG/M metagenome (GOLD analysis project Ga0326728, IMG submission 207602) | Lab enriched peat soil microbial communities from McLean, Ithaca, NY, United States - MB31MN | ecosystem: Environmental > Terrestrial > Soil > Wetlands > Peat | place: USA: New York... | reverse complement strand
GTCGGGCCGGACCGCCATTTTCAGGACTGCCCGGCCTTCCTCTATAGATACAACCTCGATTCCTGTCAGGCAGAAGAAGGGGTTGGCGTATTTCCCGTCTTTTCGGATATTATCCAGATAGTTCATGGTATTCCCGGGGGAATTTCTGGAACGAAACAGGGATTAAGGTTCCCATAACTGACAAAAAGGCACTGCTCCCAACCTATATGAATCGGGAACTGTAATCGGAGATTGGTGATGTTTGATTATGCCGCTTTCTGCAGCTGATTTTGAAAAAGGTACAGCCGGGACAAATGGGATCGAAGCCCTGCTCAGGGCGAACCCCGGTATGGCGTACTCGCTCCACGAGATCGAGGAGGTATTGATCGGACCCGGGATGAACCGCACAAAACATCTTGACGTGTTTATCGCTGACCTGACCCTGCTCGCCCCGCTGCTCTTTAAAGAGAAAAAGATCGAGCACCGGGTAATCGATGGCGTCCCGTACTTCCGGTGGCGGGGCTGAGGCAATCATTTTTATTTATTTTTACCGGGTGTTGCTGACGACCGGCAGGCACCCCACCCTTAATTACCCGGTACCCCGAACTATGGTGCATGGAAGATGCAGAACTCAAAAGCATGCTCGCTGATCTGATCTGGCTCAATGCACTGATTGCAACCGAACTCATCCAGGTAACCGAGAACACCTCAGCCATCCTGCGTAAGTCCCCACCGCCCGAGAGCTGTCTCAAGGATCACCAGGACCTCCGTGCAACAGCGCTTGCCATAGCGGAGAAATATCATAAGGAGACGGCGCTCGCCCGGCACCTGGGAAAACACCAGTAATATTATTGACATTCTTCACTCAAAGGTACAGGACTGCACCGTTGCATGGCCGTCAGTATTTCAGGGCCTGCAGAAGGAGCACCGAGTAACTGCCCGCCATGTCGCTTGTCCCAGATCCCAGGTACAGCTTGGTCATCCCCGCTTACAATGAGGAAAAACGGATTTCCGGTCTCTTCGAGTCCATCAGGCAGTTTAACGGGGAGTTGATAGTTGTCTGCGATGGGAACGACCGGACTGCTGACGTAGTTGAGACCATAGCAAAGAGCCTTCCGGCGCTCTCCATCCGCTGCCTGCGCTTTCCGGTCCGCCTCGGGAAGGGGGGCGGTGTCATCGCCGGGCTGGCCGCAGCACGGGCACCGCTCGTGGGGTACGTTGATGCAGATGGTTCCACCGGAATCGACGAGATGTGCCGGCTTTTTGGCTATCTCTCCTCGTATGATGCCGTCATCGGTTCCCGGTGGGTACCGGGCTCCACTCCTGCGATCCGACAGGGCTGGATGCGCCAGCTGGAAAGCCGGGGATTCAACCTGATCATCCGCCTCCTGTTCGGGCTCTCCTTCCACGACACCCAGTGCGGTGCAAAAGTCTTTAAGAAAGCCGCGGTCGATGCTGTACTGCCTCACCTCATCGCGCAGGGTTTTGAGTTCGATGTCGAACTGATCTGGAGGCTTTCGCGGGCGGGGTACCGGATCGAGGAGGTTCCCATCACGTGGCAGAACAAGGGGGATTCCCGGATCAGGAGAGGGGATATTCTGCGGATGCTTGCCGGTCTCCTCCGGGTACGGTTCTGCCCGGACAAACCATGACTCCGGCACCTGCAGACGAGGAGAAGAAGGAAGCGCTCGCACTGTACAACTCCGGGAGGTATGCGGAATCCCTTGCGCTCTGTAACCGGCTGCTGGAGGCGGTCCGGGACCCGGCCCTTGAGATCCTCGCCGCCACCAACCTCTTCTCGCTGGGAAAACTCGAAGATGCGGAGGTGCATTTCCGGGATCTCACCCGGAGGATGCCGGACTCGTCCCACGTCCATAGTTATCTGGCAAAGGTGCTCGAACTCACGGGCGACGACGATGCGATCGCCGAGTACGCGTCGGCGGTCCGGCTCGATCCTGCTAACCAGAACGCCCTGCGCAGCTACGCGACACGTCTGGTCGCACTAAACGACGAAAGAGGGGCACTTCCGGTCTTACAACAACTCTACAGAATCGGGAAACGACCCGAAGATCTCCGGCTCCTGATCGCGGCACTCACTCAATCCGGGCGTCCAGAGGAGGCCTGTCGCATTTGCGAGACACATGAATCGGGAAAGCTTGCAAGCCGGGAATATACCGAAGCACTCTACGCAGCCGGGAGGTACCGCGAAGCGGCTGACGAGGCCCGGGGATTGTATACTGAGACCCGTGACCCCGCGATCCTTCGGGTGTACCTTGCCGCACATGCCCATGCCGATGCTGATGCCGCTCCCGCAGCCTATGCATTGTCTCTTAAGGAGGTTCTGGATCCCGGCATCTATCTGGATTACACGCTTCTTTTACAGGAACGGGGAGAGTATCTCCGGGCGCTTGCCACGGTAAAAAAGCTGATCGCACTCGATAACCTTCCGAAGTACCGGCTTATCGAGTGCGAACTCTCTGCGGCACTGGGCGATAATACAAACGCATTAAAAGAGTACGAAACTCTCATCCAAGACGAACTAAATGCGCCTGCGGTATCGGATACGTTCCGCCAGATCCTCTTGTCTTACCGTCGGTATATCAGTGAGCAGTTTCCTCCGGAAGAAGCCCTGAACCGGTTTCTTGCCATTGTCCCGGGCGATACCAACGTTGTCTGTCTTGGAGAGACCGCCCGGATGTACCGTGATCGGGAGAACGTTGATGAGGCGAGATCCTGGTATTACCGGGCATATCGCGCCGATTACCTCAACGGCGGCCTCCTCTACGCAGAATTCCTTGCTTCGTGCAAAGACGACCGGGAGTGCGAGAAAGTGCTGCTCCACATCCTCGCAAATGTCAGGAAAACCGCCGATCTCAGCAGAGTAGCTGCGGCCGTTACAGAACATGAGGGCAACCTGCAGCGTATGAGACGTCTCAACAGGCAGCTGATCCGGCGCCTTGAGGAGCGCCGGCAGACACTCAGATCGGAGGATCGGGATTACCTCGCCGCCGCGTACCGGCGCGAAGCCGCCGATGCACTCTCGCGGGATGAATATGCAGCGGGCATGTACAACTGTCTCTGCGGCATCGATGTGCTGCCCGCGTACTCACGCACCTGCCGTGCAGACGATTTCCTTGTCCTGATAAACCGTACCAAGGAGCTGATGCTTTCGGATACTCCGGTCATAACCCCACCCCCCGCAGAAAAGACGACCGGATCCGGGCAGACCCTCCAGGAGATGATGGACCGCATGGCATTCTCCGATCCCGAGCAGAAGATCGTGATATTTCTTGCCACGCACAGACGGGCGAGCGAGACCGACCTGCGCCGGCTGCTTGACACCCGCCGGGTTGCCGGGATCATAAATCTCCTGATCCGGAAAGCAAAAGCACAGGGGATTATGCTCATAGAGAAAAAAGGTATGAGTACAGAAGGGGAGGTCTATGAATACTGCGGACCCTGACCAGAAGAAACGTTACCGGCATGAAAGCCTCAACATCATCAACGCGCTCAGGAGAGGAACTGTTCCCGCGGCTGGCCTGGAACGGATTGTGGTCGGGTTAGACGTGGAAGAGGGCGTGATCAGCCGGCAACTGGATTTTGTCGCTGATGGAGGTGGCGACCTCAAGTTCATCAGGGGGGATTTCGGGAGCGGCAAGACGTTTTTTGTCGCCCGGGCCCTTGAGATCGCCGGACGCAAAGGCTTTGCAACCGCCCACATCTTTGTCTCCCCCACATCCCCGCTTTCAAAACCAAAAGTACTCTACCAGCAGATCTGCGCCAATCTCAAGACAAGCGAGGCGGAACACGCGCTCAAGACAATTGTTGACAACTGGATCTTCGCTCTTGAGGAACGGCTGATCTCATCAGGACGAATGGGGGAAGGGGATGCCGGTCTCGAAGAAGCCGCAGAAAAAGAGATCGAAGCGACACTGGCCGGTATCAGCGAGACCAGCACCGGTCTTGCCGCGGCGCTGCGCATGTACTACCGGGCCAACAATGCCGGGGATTTCCCGATCTCTCAGGCAGCCATCGGCTGGATCGCAGCTGAACCCACCATAGGGCGCGACTTCAAGCAGAAGGCGGGGATCAAGGGCGAAGTCGATGATACTACTGCGTTCCCGTTCCTTTTAGGGCTTGTCGAGATCATCCATGGTGCGGGGTATTCGGGGCTTGCCATCGCAATCGATGAACTGGAGACCACACAGGCGCTCCAGCGGAATCAGCGGGAAAGGAGTTACCAGACACTTGCCCGGATTATTGATTCTCTCGATGCGGGCAGGATGCCGCATTGTTACTTTTTGTTCACTGGTACCCCGTCTTTCTTCGACAGCTCGCGGGGCATACGATCGGTAACACCGCTCTACGACCGGATCCGCGTTGTCGGGACAGACGTTTACAAAAATCCACGACAGCCCCAGATCCAGCTCCCGAGGTTTGACACCGGCAAACTCGAACTGGTGGCCATTAAGGTGATCGACGTGTACTCTCAGGCCTACCGTGAGGTGGACCGGGAGCGGGTATCCCACCGTTTTATCCGGGCCATGATCAAAAAACTCACCGACCGGTTCGGCGGCCGGGTGGATGTGATCCCGAGAATCTTCCTCAAGGAATTTATCGATCTGCTGGACAAGTGCGAGATCTACGAGGATTATAACCCGGCTGATGCCTATGAGTTCGATGCCGGGCACCTCAAAGGGGAGCTTAGGGCAGAAGAAGAGGCGGTCATGGTCGTGACATTTTAATTCCGTGCGGTGATATCGTTTTATCGTTCCAGATAGGTGGATATAGGCATGCGCGGGTGGTTCTGTCTTCTGGGTGCGATCTCCCTTCTCCTTATTTTGGGTCCTCAACCTGCCGGCGCACAGACGGTCACCATCAATGCTACCCCGGCCTCGGCACATATCGGAGACGTGGTCACGCTCAGCGGTACGGTCTCAGGCATCCATACAATCGCAGTCTACCTCCTCCTCACCGGCCCGGGTCTGGATCCCAAAGGAGTGACACTGGAGAATCTCAACATCCCGGCCGGACGCGGCCTTTTTACCACTGCGCCGGTGAATGTGAGCGACGGGTCGTGGCATTACTCATGGGATACATCGGTTACACTTGGCACGATGGACCCGGGGGACTATACGGTCTATGTAGAAGCCTATCCGGTCGACCGGGAACGAATTGGCCGCGAAGGGTATGCCACTGCTGATGTCACACTCCTCCCGCCGGAAAATGAGCCTACACCAGCCCCCCTCTCCCCGGGGATCACGATCGTGGCACTCGGGATTACCGTCATTGCCGGCTCCTGCATGATCCACCGGCTGAAAAACGCATGATGGGAGCGGTGCAGGCCACCGGGAGGCCCGGCCCTGCACGTTCAGCCGCGATTGGTCTTCCGGCTTGTTCTGGACCCTTTGAGCCGCACACCTACGGAATGCGCATGGGCAGCAAGCCCCTCGGCAGTGGCAAGGGTCTCGATAATCTCCCCGATGCTTTCAAGACCGTCTTTTGTGAGAATCTGGACTGATGAGGTCTTGCAGAAGTGGTGTACGTCGAGACCCGAATACTGCTGTGCATAACCTGCCGTGGGGAGTACGTGGTTGGTGCCCGATGCGTAATCCCCGCAGGCAACCGGAGTATAGGGCCCGACAAAGATTGCACCTGCATTTTTAATGCTGCCCAGGACCGGGAGCGGATCGGCAACCTGGATTGAGAGGTGTTCGGGTGCGACCACGTTCGAGATCGCGATTGCCTCGTCCAGATCTTCGGCAACGATATAGCCTGAATTTTTGAGCGCCTGTGCCATGATCTCCTTACGCGGGGCGTGTTCAACCTGCTTTTTGATCTCGGCGCCGACCCGGTCTGCAAGGGCACCTGAGGTGGTGATGAGCAGGCAGGCTGCATGCGGGTCATGCTCTGCCTGTGCAAGGATATCAGCCGCAACATACGCCGGGATGGCGCTTTCATCGGCAATGACGGCGATCTCGCTTGGCCCTGCGGGAAAATCGATCTCGGCGTACTCTCGCAACATCATCTTTGCCGCGGTGACGTACACGTTCCCTGGTCCTACGATCTTATCCACCGGTCCGATGGTCTCGGTCCCGAGTGCCATGGCCGCGATAGCCTGTGCCCCTCCGCACTGGTAGATCTCTGATACCCCGGCGATATCGAGCGCAACGAGCGTGAGCGGCTGGATCGGCGGCGGGGAGCAGCAACAGATTTCGGGGACGCCGGCGATCCGTGCGGGAATCGTGCACATGAGGGCGGTAGAGGGATACGCGGCACGGCCCCCGGGCACGTACGCCCCGACCCGGGAGAGCGGGGTAGTCTTCACGCCGAGGGTGATGCCGGGCTCGATCTCTGAGAGCCAGAGACCCCGGGGCAGCTGGAGCTCGTGGAACCTGCTGATCCGTACCTCCGCCTCCACAAGGCATTCGGTGACCCTTGCATCGACCGCCTCGTAGGCCGCCTCCCGGGTATCTTCATCGACGGCGATCGCATCCAGGTGTACCTTATCGAATTTTTCGGAGAGCTCGATTAAGGCTGCATCCCCCTCCGTCCTCACCTTATCTATAATCTCCTGGACCGGGCCGTGCACTTCATCCAACCGGGACGTGCGCCGCGAGACCCAGGTTTCGACATCTACCGCGCTCCACATAGCAGGAAAAATCGGCGGGATAGGTTGTTAAGGTTTCGTTATCCGGGCCCTATTCAGCCGGTGAATCCGCCCGGGGCCGTGCCAAGATCCAGTCCGGCAGGAACCGGGGCAGCGGGCTCCTTTTCTCCGGCCCCGGTATTATCCCTGCAAAAAGGTACGTGGCTCCCAAGCCGACAATGAGTTCCCCCGCCCTGAACAACAATCCATGGGTAGATCTCCCTGCATGGTTTTCATGGCCGCAAGGGACTTTTCCAGAAGGCAGGCATTATTCCATCTGCGGTTCGGCGGAGGGTTTTATTCAATAAATTTATCAGCATCCCACCGTAACAGTCAATGTGGTTCACCATGGCTGACCTGCTGACGGATCTGCTCATCTACATTGGTTTTGGGATCATTATGTTTGCTATCGGGATGATCATCGGGTACCAGCTCCTGACAATGTACTACTCGAAGCGGTTTATGGTGCTTGCAAAAAACTGCTCCGATACTGACTCCGTTGTCCCGCTCGTGGACGAACTCGCCCGGGAGACCTGAGGGGATCGGCATGGTTGACGTTGCAAGTTATTTCCTGATCGGCATCACGTGTCTCTGTTTCGGCCTGATTGTGAGTTTCCAGATCGCCCATATCCGGTACTGCCGCAAGCTGACGGTTCTTGTCCGGCGCTCAGTCTCTACAAAGACCATCGCCCCGGTGCTCGCGGAATATGAAGCGATGAAAGCAAAAAAATAATCCCGGTCCCTTTTTAGTTTTCCCCGGCAGCGGAACGAGGAAAGCTGGTTAATACAAACAGCACCCAATGTAGGAAGAGATGCGGTGCACGATACTTGCGAGCGGAAGCAAAGGCAACTGCACATATGTCGCCGGCTGCGAAGGAGCCATCCTTATTGATGCAGGCCTGAGTGCAAAGGAGACCCTGCTCAGGCTGGCGCAGACCGGTTGTGATCCCGATGCGATTGCAGCGATCATTATCACCCACGAGCACACGGATCATGTCAGAGGTCTTGACGTGCTCGCACGAAAGCTCTCCTGCCCGGTCTACGCGACAAGGGGAACCCTTGCTGACTTTCTCTGTCACCGGCGTGCTTCAGACAAACCACTCGAAACGCATACCTGCCGGTACGATGACCCATTTACGGCAGGCGGATTTACGATCTCACCGTTTGCTACATCCCACGACGCGGCAGAACCCTGCGGGTTTGTCCTGCAGGAGCACGGGGAGATGGTCGGGTACTGCACCGATACCGGTATCGTCACTCCGCACATGCTCGACCGGCTCCGGCGCTGCGACGGGGTGGTGCTGGAGAGCAACCATTGCCCGGAGATGCTTGCGAACGGGCCGTATCCCGAATCCCTGAAACGCCGGATACGCTCAAACCGGGGCCATCTCTCAAACCCGGCTGCTGCTTCTGTTCTGCGAACCTTGGGAAAAGACGTACCTCATATCGTGCTCTCCCACTTAAGCGAGATCAACAATACGCCAGAGCGTGCCCGGGCAAGCGCACGTGACGGGCTGGGGCTCTTCTTTGAAGAAAAATATGTGATCGTCGCAACCCAGCAGGGTTCGACACCGGACTCCCCGCAGGAGATCCGGTTATAGTCATTTCTGACCGGATGCCTGTGCCAAGGATTCCTCGAGTTCCTTGAACCCGTACGGTTTGATCAGGGCTGCCGCAAACCCGTTCGCAGAAAAATTGATCAACAGGGGATGTGTGGCATACCCGCTGGAGATGATCGCCCGCACATTCGGATCAGTTTCCCTGAGCCGGGGCAGGGTTTCCTCAGCGCCGATCCCACCCGGTACTGTAATATCGAGAATAACTAAATCGAACGGCAAGCCGCTGGCCTGTGCTTTTCTATATGATTTGACAGATTCCTCGCCACTCTTCGCAACGGTGACCTTGTGGCCCAGAAACGAGAGCATGTCGCTTGTGGCCGAAAGAATTGCATCCTCGTCATCCATCAGGAGGATCCGGTACCCGGCCGAACCGCTTTTCTTTTTGCCGGGGGATTTGCGCGGGTGCGCCACGGGATGTTGTGCTTTCCGGGCTGCACCTTCCATGGTCTCCAGGCCCCCCAATGGCACAAGCAGCTGGCGGGAATGGTCACGTGCCCGCAGCACGCTCTTTTCGGCATCATAAAGGTGCCGGCACAAGTGTTCTTCCTGTGCAATCGACCGTCGCGCAAGCTGGATATTGGCAAGCGCCGAAGAAAGCGAATTGTTGATATCATGGGCAACCTTTCGCACTGCGGTACCGGGATATGCCTTTTTCCCGTCGGTACACAGTTCACGGGAGTGCCGGTAGATTGCTGCCTCCACAATCTGTCTCAACATCCGGGGGCCAAACGGCCGGACCAGACAGCCGTATGGAGGCGCGGTACTGCGGCGCAGGGCCGGAAGATCGTCATCAGAGGCAGCAATCAGGACGACCGGAATGCCACTGCCCTTCTGGATCCTTTTCAATATCTCAGTCATGCCCATGGTCCCACCCGGATGGGTATCCATCAGCACGAGATCGGGGTGCCGGGCCTCCGCCAGTGTAACGGCATTTTTCCCGGAAGACGCCCGGGCAGTCACCGAGTACCCGTCTGCTTTGGCCCAAGCCTCAAGCTCATCAGCATCTGCCGAATCCCCGGCAGCAATAAGAACCGTCACCTTTGCCATAAAGAACCCTCCTCTCGCCTTGTGCAACCCGGCCTGCCCTCACCCGCATCCGGTATAGTGGATCCTGCCATTATATCCCCTCGATTTTGAGCAGTTTTATGCAGTACTGGTCGATGGCATCAAAAATCGCTTTCTTTGACCGCTTGACCTTTTTGGCGTCGTCAGAATGAAAATCGTGCGCCACGTACTCCAGCAGCGTCACAAAAAAGTGCTGCGGGCCAAAACGTTTTTTAATCTCGTCCATGCACGCAGCTGCGTCAGCCTGCTTACCACTCATCACCTCGAACGAATAGTCAAGGAGGAGGAGCGCTTGGGGCGGGATGCTCTTGCCCGCTGCAAGCTTCCGGAACCGGAAATAGGTATCCATGCGGCTGGTGATGATCGAGAGCTTGAGACCATAGTAGATCGGCTCAATCTCATCGGGATACTGCTGGGTCATCTGCTTTACGACCCCGGCAACGCCCCCGGCATCCCGGTTCTCGAGCTTGAGCTTGTAGAGCTCGCGCAGGAAGAACATATCGTTGTAGAACCGTTCGATCGCGATATTGAGGAGCTCCTCCTTGAGATCGCGCCTCTCATCCTTGGATGCCTTCTCGATCCCGATGCGGAGAAACTCGCGATCGCTGGGGAACCAGTCGATCGCCTGCTTGATCATGAACCAGAAGATCTTGTTGATCCGGGGATCTTCGGCAATTTCGAGATCCTGGAGCCGGTTTATCGGCGGGTTGAGCCGGACGAGCTCGATCATCTGCTCGCGTGCGGCAAGCGCCATATCCTTGAGCCTCTGGGATTCCCCGCCCCGCTCGATAGGGGTCTGCTGGGTGGAAAGGACGAAATAGCAGTACGCGATTGCCGGGCAGATGATAACGTCCACGGACCGGTACTTCTTAAGCTGCTCGGCACCCTCGGCATACTTCCCGGTGTTGATCATCTTCATGCCAAGAAGGATATCGTAGACGGCACGGTTCCGGCTCCCGCGCTTGTTGCGCATGGCGTAATCAAAGAGTTTCTCGACAAAGGGGATCTCCTCGGACCGTTTCGAGGTTTCAAGAACAGCAAAAGCCATTGCATCGATGAACTGGTCGAAGAGCTCATCGCTGAGGCCGGGAAGTGTCTTATCAAGAGAGGCGATAACCTGACCGAAAAAAACCGGGATATTTGCGTCTATCTTTTCGCTGTTGACGCTTATATAATCGCTAAATTCCTTTTTAAGACGTCCCAGTCTCTGCCTCACCACTGCTTCGGGCTGCCACTCGTCACCCATAGGACTATTCCACTGCCTGCACTGCATGAGTTATCGGCAGGAAATTAAAAATACTTTTACCTTGGCCACAGAAACGGGAAAATCCGTTATCCAAACTGCCTCCACCACCTTCAGGGGTACAGCAAAATGTTAATTCTCCGGTCGCCAACGCACACAACAGAAACCGCATGCTGTTCTCAGAGTTCTCACGGTGCTGCGAAGAGATAGAGCACATCTCCGGCCGCCTTGACATGATCGAAGTGATCAGCAGGGTGCTGCCAAAGCTGTCACCCGATGAACTCCCGGTCTTTGTCCGGTTTATCATGGGCAGGATCTTTCCAGACTGGAGCGCCCAAAAACTCGGGATAGGTCCGAACCTTCTCTATGAATCCGTGGGTTATGTAGCCGGGGTAAAGAAGGATGCAGTAATTGAGCGGATCAATAAAAACGGGGACGTGGGAAGGGCAGTCGAAGAGCTCCTCGCAAGGAAGTCGCAGGTGTCACTATCGTCCCAGGATCTCGACCTTGTAGAGGTCTATACCAAACTGATCAGCATCGCGGCCCGGGGCGGGGCAACCTCCCAGAAAGAGAAGATGCGTACGGTCAAGCTGCTGCTTGGCGATGCAAACCCTCTCGAAGGGAGGTACCTCGCCCGGATCATGCTTGAAGAACTCCGTATCGGGGTGGGTGAAGGGACCGTCCGCGAGGCGATCGCAAAGGCGTTTGCGGTCGACCCGGTTCTCGTCGAGCACGCGATGCAGGCCATCAACGACCTCGGAGAGGTGGCACGCCTCGCACGGATCGGGCCGGACGCACTTTCGGAAGTCCACATCACGCTCTTTCACCCGGTGCGGATGATGCTTGCACAGCAGGGCACCATCGCCGGCATGGTGGAAGATCACGGCGAGGTGGCAGCGGAGTTCAAGTACGACGGATCGCGGTTCCAGTTCCATAGGGAGCGAGGTAAGGCCATGATGTACTCGCGCCGGCTCGAAGATGTCAGTGCGGCCCTTCCCGATGTAATCGCGCTCCTGCAGGCATCGACCACCCATGATGTGATCCTTGACGGAGAGGTGATCGCGATCAAAGAGGGGAAGCCGATGCCGTTCCAGTCTGTGTTACGCAGGTTCCGCCGCCGTCATGATGTGGCCGGGGCACAAGCGGAGATTAGGATGGTACCCAATGTTTTCGATATCCTCTACCTTGACGGCAAAACCCTGATCGATCTCCCGTTGAACCAGCGCCGTAAAATTCTTGTGGAGGTCGTCACACAGTATATCACCCCGCAGGTGGTGAGCGCCGATCCTCAGGTTATCGAAAAGACCTACCACGCCGCTCTTGCCGCCGGCCACGAGGGAATTATGCTCAAGGTACCGGCGTCGCCCTATACCCCGGGCCAGCGGGGGAAGAACTGGATAAAGATCAAGCCCGAGGTGGATACACTCGACCTCGCTGTCATAGGCGCAGAATGGGGCGAGGGAAAACGGGCACACGTCTTTGGGTCGTTCCTGGTGGCCTGCCAGGACCAGGGAAGGCTTGTTCCCCTCTCCCGGGTGGCGACCGGATTCTCTGATGAACAACTCGGGGAAGTGTACGATCTCCTCAAGGACACGATAATCTCAAGCGCCGGAAAAGAGGTGCGTTTCGAACCCGGGCTGGTCTTCGAGGTGGGCTACGCCGAGCTTCAGGTCAGCCCGACCTACGAGGCGGGATTTGCCCTCAGGTTCCCCCGGTTCATCCGCATCAGGGATGACAAGGACACCACCGAGATCGAGACGCTCGAAGGCATCAGGGACCGGTACCAGCGGCAGTCAAAATCTGCGCAGGCGTACACGGGATAACTGATCAGAACGAGAAGATGGTCCTCTGGGTGCGCATCTCGGGGATGAGTGTGCTGTGCTGTTGCCAGTACCCAAATCCGATCCGGGCGGAAGCGACAGTTACGGCCGCATCCAGCGTTTCACAGGAGATTGGAGGAGATGCCATCGCTTTCCGGGCCGCTTCACGGATCACCCAGGTCCCGAGTGGCGCCCAGTAATCGTTGGATATATGGCGCAGCACGATCACCCGGGCCGAACGCCGGATTCGTGAAAGGTACTCGCACACGGCAAGCCGGGCCGAGTAATATGCACCGGAGATCGGCGAATATCCCTGTTTTTTTATCCCTTCACGGTCCTGCACGATCGCTTCCGTATCCCCGGCCCAGAGCGTCTGTTTCCCCCACACCTCGATCATTTCGTACCGCCAGTCTCCGGGTGCAAGAATGCAGACGATCCGGTTTGCAAAGACCTCCCCGGAAAAGACCCGGTACTCTTCGATGGGGGGAAAACGTGCGATCTCTTTTTTTAATGCCGTGGAGAGTGTATCATCGACCGCGGTTATCGCCCAGCGGGTGGGAACAAAACGCCGGTGTCGCCCGAGAAGCCCCGAGGTCATGAGCTTCGTGATACTGTAGACATCGTTTCCCCCGCGTGACAGTTCGACGCAGGCTTCGGTTGCCCCGAGATCGGTATCCGAGGTGATCCGGTCAACAAGCCTTTCTACCTTGGCGCTGCCAACCACATCAAGCCGCCGGACCTCGCCCGAGAACCCCACCGGTGCAACCGTCCCATCGAATGTCATCGCAAAGGAGACCGGTCGGGAAAAAGCGACGTCTACGTCAAGGGGTCGGGACGAGAGGGCGATCTCCTGCAGGTCGCCGGTGAACTGCCGTGCAGGGGATCGCCCGCGGATTGTCCTGGCCCGGATGCCCACTATGTCCTCGATTCCGAGATGGCGGGCCAGCCAATCCGGCGGATGGTCGCTGTCATTAATAAGCAGCGGGCCGCCCTGAACATCCGGGTACCCAAAACTGCCAACAAAGACCGAGGGAGCGCTACCCTGGTAGCTGGCGGAGGGTTTCACTTCCACCTGTGCAAGGAACCTGCTGGTAATGGGACACCGCGGCAGGCCGCACAACCCTTTTCCCTTGCACCGGATGCATTGCATCAGATTCTCCACAGATTTTGGGAAATGGCCGGAGCGTTAGTGCAACAGAGCAGTCGCCCTGACAACGTGGTTCTCTTCATTGCAGAGCGAGATCCGCCAGCCAGCATCGAATCGCGCCCCGCATTCGGGGCAGATCAGGATCACCCGGTAGAGATCACCGGTGGATTTCACCGGGCTCTCTTTCCCATCCTTTCCAACGTTTACACTGATAAAGGAGGTATGGAACCCGTATTCGTACCCGCAGGCCGGGCAGATGTGCAGGTCCTCTCCCGGCTTTATGGATTTGATCTCCGCAGAAATACCCATATTCTTCACTGCTCACTTTTTTTGGAAGGGGCCCACTTAACCTTTCCTTTGGTCGCACCGCGGGCAATCGCTTCGATAATCACCGCTGCATTCTTCCTGCCATTCACCGCTGCAAGATCACTGCCTGCCGTGCGAGGGGGAAGCATCAGCGTCTCGGCAATCTTTTGCTCGATGATCTCCTGCGTGACCGTCCGGCCATCAACGACCGTCCCCGCCCCCATATCAACGATCTTCTTTGCATTATTCTGCTGCTCAGGATGACCCGGGTCCATGATAATGAGGACCGGCTTAGAAAAAAGCAGCGCTTCGTGCAGGGTGGTCAGCCCCCCATGCACGATAGCGATCCGCGCCTCTGCGAGATGCTCGTAAAGGTTGGGCACGTACCCGTGGGAGAGAAAATTGTCCGAAGATTCCGGGAGGATAGCGCCGGTATAGAACACGTCGAACATCAGGTCTTTTCTTTTGTCGGCAATCGTCCGGAGCAACCGGTAGAGCGGGAGCTTGTAGGGTTCGCCCCCGAAACTGGTAAAGATCGTTTCCTGTCCGAAGTGATAGCGGGAAAGATCGACCTCAAGGAACGGTCCGGTGAAGTGGTAGTGCTGCTTCTCTCCTTCCGGGATCAGGAGGTTGTACTCGCTCACGGTCTGAGGGGGAGGATAGTCGGGGATGAGAACCGCATCGGCAAGTCTCAGGTACCGCCGGATTAAAAAGTTGAGGACACTCCAGACCGGGTTCTTCTCGCCCCCCGGGCCGCTGAACCGGTTCTGGTTGGTAATAAAGACGACCGGAACCTTCCGGAGCCGGGCTGCAAGGATCCCCGCATACATCGTGTCGCAGACCACGCAGTCGATCCGGTGTTCCCGGATCAGCCGGCGGACGCGCAGCCCGGATCGGACCATGTTCAGGGCAATCCACCTCGAGCACCAGAGGGTCTTTTTTAGGGAGAAAAATCCGTTCTCGCCCTCAAGGCAGACTTCACGCTCCCCCCGGTAGACCGTGACACACCCGTGGTCGTGGAAAAAATCATAGGATTTCCCGTATGCGAGGAAACTGACAGAATGCCCCTGCTGTTCCAGGTAATGGCCGAGGTGGATGCACCGGGAGGAGTGCCCCAGCCCTTCACCACATACTACGAACAGTATCCGCATTCCTTTATTCCCTCACGCACCGGGTTCCTGCCGTCACAATATCAAGACCAGCCACAGGACTACGGGCGGTTTGATCACTGTTTTCAGGTTCTGCCGGAACCACCGGCATTACCTTTTCGCAGAACAAGATGCGCTGTTATCAATTATGATGGTTGCCTTCACAGTCAGGGAATGCTTTCAGCCGCAAATCTTAACAGGTACGCAAAAAAAGGATCTCGCTGGAGGCGTTTGCAATGGGTGAGCTCAAGACCGCCACTTTCGGGGCCGGCTGCTTCTGGGGGGTTGAGGCGGCGTTCCGGGAGATCCCCGGCGTTATGGCAACAGAGGTGGGTTACGCGGGAGGGACGACAAAAAATCCCCGGTACGAGGAGGTCTGTACTGGGCGGACGGGACATGCTGAAGCAGTACGGATCCTGTATGATCCTGATGTAGTGACCTACAAAGAACTGCTTGACATTTTCTGGTCGATCCACGATCCAACGCAGAAAGACCGGCAGGGGCCCGATGTCGGGACCAATTACCGCTCGGTGATCTTTTACCATGATCCGGAACAGAAACAGGCGGCCATAGAGTCAAAGGATGAACTCGCACGATCCGGCCGGTTCAAAAAACCGGTGGTCACCGAGATTATCCCTGCCACCGTCTTCTGGCGGGCCGAGGAGTACCACCAGCAGTACCACGAGAAACATGGCGGGGCCGGCTGCCGGATTATAGGAATAGAGAGATAATATGAGAAAACCAATTATTACAACTAAATGACTATAAGAGATCCGAAGACATCCCAGGGTATCTCTGAGATTGCCGCAGAGATCCTGATCATCCTCCTCGTGCTCGTGATCGCCGCAATAGCCTATGCTGCATTTACCGGTGCACTCAACCCCCTGTTCTTCAAAAAGAGCGTCTATGTTGCGGGAAGCGCCGGCGTAGACACCCTTCCGCAGCCGGGAGGGATTGCGGATGATGTGCTGACCTTCCTGCCAAAAGCAGGAGATCCCTTCTACCTGACCGGGCAGACCTCCGGGACGACAGGTACGCAGGTAACCCTCCAGGCGATCAGCCCTACAGGGCAGGTGCTGTACCCGGATGCAAGCGCCTTAAACGGGACACTGTACGGCAAAACGCTCTACATCTACCCGAATAACACACCCTCGTCCACGCAGTGCAACTATGCAATATCCCAGGCGCCACCGACCGGGACGCTCCGGCCCATGACTCTTGGCACCTGGACCATCCAGATGATCGACCAGAACGTGCATGTGATTGCCGGGTCTTATACTCAGGTAGTGAAGAACGGGGCTACAGCGTTGCCGGTGGCAGGAGGACTTCTTACTACCGGCACCGGAGAGTTCTACGATGTGAACTGTAATCCCTTAACCGAAGATGTAACCGGGACCCTGACCACCACCAACACCGGGCCCGGAGGCATGCTGGCCACCTTATTCAGCGGTGGCTCATACATCTCGATTCCGGATTCAACAGGACTTGCCTTCACCGGAGATATGTCCATATCCATGTGGTTTGACCCGACCGAGGCAGGATCTGCAGATGACCCCAGTACCTGGCAGCAGTTGATCGGAAAAGGTCTGACAACCACCGCCGGGAGCAGTTCCGCAGATGAGAACGACAATTATCAGCTCTTCCAGCTGGGGAACCAGTTGCTCTTTGAATGGAATGATGCGAGCACAGGAACGCATTACCAAGCCATCACCTCATCAACCCCGGTCCAGGCAAACGCATGGAATTACGTGTCAGTAACGGTCCAGAATGGACAACTGACAATATATAATAATGGAATACCACAGCCGCTTGTTTACGATGAGGGAAATGTACCTTATACGGATTCAGGAGCGACACCCGTCACCAGTCTCACCCAACTCCCTAATCCCCCCACCGGAGGGGTACAACTCGCGAACAATAACAACTACCCGGTAAATATCGGGCAACAAAATGCGGCAAGTCCGGGCAATGACTTCAATTACAACGGGTATATGGGATCAACTGCGCTTTACAACCGGGCTCTAACCTCGACAGAGATCGCCGACAATTACGCTGCAGATCAGGCATAATAGAACACGGCTCTACAGGTTATTCTTTTTTTAGAGAACCACCGTTTCCGGTTCCCCGAAGATCAAACCAGAAAAAAGATACCGCAGAAGAAACCTATCCGGATCCATGGATATCGCCGGTGTTATCAGTATTCTTGCTATCCTCTTAGAGTGTATGGTCGCAGTGATCGCGGTACTGATCGCGACACGAAACAAGAAAGCGTACGGCTGGCTCATTGTGATCACCTTCGCACTCTTTGCACTTTTTGACGCGGTCCGCATCATCTTCCCGTTAGGGTTTCCCCGTCTGCACGCACTGGTCCTTCTCGCGGCCTGCGTTTCAATGCTCTATGCCATCTGGCTGATATACAACGATACCGGAAAAAGCAGCCGGTGAGGGGCACTGTAAGGATTCAGAGCGAATGGCGGTCAAACCGTATCGGGGAGGGGATACACATCCGAAAGCCGGTATGAATCCACAAGCCTCATGCTCACTTATGATGAGAGAACAAAAAAGCGTCGCGATGGGCCCGCTGAGATTCGAACTCAGGACCTCCGCCATGTCAAGGCGACGTCATAGCCAACTAGACCACGAGCCCGCGTGGTTCTGATGCTCTATAACATCTGTCATCCTATTATTAAAAAATAGTGTACCCGTGCCGCGATCCCCCCTTCATCGGGGCACACAGAAATGCGGTTAGTACTGCAAAAATAATTTCATTCAACACTTGTTTTATCCATTCTGGTCTCAAAGAAGGATCACAGATACCATGACCGAAGGAATGACACCGGCCCCAACCCAGCTCTTCACGTACGTGCACGATTCGAGCCGTCTGGAACTGCTTATCCGTATTGTTTACTGGATCCTGATTGCAATCGTGGCATTCGTGTACGGTCTTATTGCCACCATATGCCTGATCATCCAGTGGTTCCATATCCTGATTCTCGGCAGGAGACATCCGGGGTTGTCTGACTTTGCCAAAGGATACCTTGAGTACATGGTGCATGTGATGGCCTACACCTACATCATGACGGACAAGCGCCCAAACATCCTGCCGGTGACCGTCAGGATCTTTGAGGAAGAAGTGCAAAATCCCTGATCAATCCCCGCCGAAATGAGGCATGACCACATTTTTTCTTTTCCAGAGAGGGCGCGGCGACACTGATCTGGCATGGTCATGAAAGAAAGCAATTTAAAAAAGGCAATAAATGAGGGAGAAATCAGATCTTCTTTGATGATATCCTGGCAAACGTTGCAGAGAAGATACCCGGCATCGAGCGGATCTCCTTCATCACATCCTCGGGTACGTCACTATCCACGTTCAGGACCATGAGCGCCTCTTCACCGGGGTTGATCCGGCCGACCTGCATGCCGGCGATGTTGATATTGCATTTCCCGAGGATGGTGGATGCCCGGCCGATCACACCCGGCTTGTCCAGGTGTCGGGAGACAATAACGTAGCCCTCGGGGATCAGGTCCATCGTGTACTTATCAACGGATACGATCCGGCTGCGGCCTTTCACGAAGACTGTCCCGCAGACGGTCTCTTCGGTTTTGTCGGTTTTAACCTTGATCGTGATAAGGTTCTTAAATCCATGGGCTTCCTCGGTCACCGTCTCGCTCATCGCGATACCGCGCTCCTTTGCAACAAACTCTGCGTTGACAATATTGACCGGTGTCTGGAGGATCGGGTCGAGCAACCCTTTGAGCACAAGCCGGGTCACAAACTTCATGCTTCCCGCGTAAGCGGAGAGCTCGCCGCCGTAGATGCACTGGACTGATGCGAGCCGGCCTTCAACGGTCTGGATCGCAAAGCGTCCCATCTTCTCAGCAAGCTCGGCAAACGGTTCAAGCACCTCGGCATGCTCGGTCGGTACGATCGGTGCGTTAACCACGTACTTTGCGGAACCGCCATTGAGGACCTCAATGCACTGCTTGGCGACCGAAATCGCCACGTTCTTCTGCGCCTCGACAGTGCTCGCTCCCAGATGCGGGGTCACGATCACGTTGTCGAGAGTCAGGAGAGGGGACTCGAGCGGCGGCTCGGTCTCGAAGACATCGAGTGCTGCCCCGGCCACCTTGCCGTTCTTGATCGCGTCAATCAGCGCCGCCTCATCTATAATCCCACCGCGGGCACAGTTGATGATCCGCACACCGTCTTTCATCGTTGCGATGCTCTTTGCGTTGATGACGTGTTTTGTCTCCTTGATCAGCGGGGTGTGCACCGTGATCACGTCGGCAACGGTGAAAAGCTCTTCAAGGGACATGACCCTGACGCCGAGCTGGGCTGCACGCTCCTTGGAGATAAACGGGTCGTACGCAACGCATTTCATGTCCATTGCGTTTGCCCGCTTTGCCACCTCGCGCCCGATCCGGCCAAAGCCGACGATACCTAACGTCTTCTCGTTGAGCTCCACACCCATGAACTTCGAGCGTTTCCATTCCTTTTTTTTCAGGCTCGCGTTGGCCTGGGGGATGTTGCGTGCAAGCGAGAGCATCATCGCCATCGTGTGCTCGGTCGCAGCAAGGGTGTTTCCCTCGGGTGCGTTTGCCACGATGACCCCCTGCCGGGTAGCTGCGTCCACATCCACATTGTCCACGCCGACACCGGCACGCCCGATAAACCTGAGCCTTTTCCCTGCCGCGATCACCTTTGCGGTAACCTCGGTGCCGCTCCGCACGATCAGGGCATCGTACTCGCCGATAACCCCGCAGAGCTCGTCCTCTTTGAGATCTGTTTTGACGTCTACCTTACAGGCATCTCTGAGGATCGCCAGCCCTTCTTCCGCCAGCGGATCGCTGACGAGCACTCTCGCGTTTGCCATAAAAACCCATACAATATCTGCGCACTACCTAATCAGGATTATTCTTGGTTCCGGTACAAAGGCCCCTGCGGTCCCCCCGGAGCGGGTGCCGGCAGATGATAATACTTAAACAGGGGGGCGGTGAGATCATAAGTGGTGCGAGCATGAAAGATGTGCCCAATATTCTATGGCTCGAAGAGATCAGGAAGGAGGATATCGTGTCGGTGGGCGGCAAGGGTGCTTCCCTTGGCGAGATGGCTTCGATCGGCCTTCCGGTGCCTCCGGCGTTCGTGGTCACCGCCCAGGCGTTCCGGAGATTTCTTGTCGAGACCGGCCTTGACCAGAAGATCTTCAAGGTCTCTGAAAATATCGATGTAGAAAATAATGCGGCTCTTGAAAAGGCTGCCGATACCATAAAGGGTCTGGTGACCAAAGCGAAGATGCCGGTGGCGATAAAAGACGATATCAAAGCCTCATACAAAAAGATGGCACAAAAAGACCTGATCGTCGCGGTCCGGTCGAGCGCCACGGCCGAGGACCTCCCCGACGCAAGCTTTGCCGGCCAGCAGGAAACCTATCTCAATATCAGGGGCGAGGCTGCGCTCCTTTCTGCAGTCCAGGACTGCTGGGCCTCGCTCTACGGGGCACGGGCGATCTACTACCGGGCAAAGCAGGGGTTCGAGGAGCACACCGTCAATATTGCAGTTGTTGTCCAACAGCTGGTGCACTCGGAGAAAGCCGGGGTCATGTTCACCTCCCACCCGATCAGCGGGGAGCCTCTCACCATCATCGAGGGCTCGTGGGGACTTGGCGAGGCGGTCGTCTCCGGGTCGGTCTCACCGGACCACTACGTCTTTGACCAGCGGACGGAATCCGTCGGGGAAACGACCATCGCAAACAAGAAGGTCGAGATCATCCCCGACGGATCCCATGGAACGAAGCTTGTCCCGGTCGACCCGGCGCGGCAGGATGCGCAGGTCCTCTCAGATGGTGAGATTGCAAAGCTTGCGATGTACGGCAAGATCGCCGAGAACCATTATGGGGTACCGCAGGACGTTGAATGGGGCATTGTCGCCGGGACGATCTATATCCTCCAGTCCCGGCCGATCACCACGATTGGAAAGAAAGAGGCAAAGGGCATGTCAGGGCAGAGCAAGGATGCAAAAATTCTCCTGAAAGGACAGGGAGCGGCACCGGGTATAGCGACCGGGAAAGTTGTCATTATCCGGGATGTGAAGGACACAGGCGCAGTCAAAGAGGGCGACATCCTTGTCACCCGAATGACCAACCCGGACATGGTACCGGCGATGAGAAAGGTTGCCGCCATCGTGACCGATGAAGGAGGCATGACATGCCATGCGGCTATCGTCAGCAGGGAGCTGGGCACCCCTGCGGTGGTCGGGACCAAGACCGGGACGCAGCAGCTCAAGAACGGGCAGGTTATAACCGTTGACGGAGAACTGGGGCTGGTCTATGAAGGCGCTGTCGGCGGAGCAGCGCAGGCAAAGGCGGGTGCGGCTGCACCGGTGGCAGTTGTCGGTAGCGCACCGATCATCACAGCAACGAGCGTGAAAGTCAATGTCTCTATCCCCGAGGCCGCAGCCCGGGCAGCAGCGACCGGCGCCGACGGTGTCGGCCTGCTCCGGATCGAACATTTGATCCTCGGGCTCAACAAGACGCCCGGGTGGTACATCTCCAATCACAAGGAAGAGGATTTTGTAAAAGAGCTCTACGAAGGTATAAAAATCGTTCTCGACGCATTCCCGGGGAAAACGGTCTGGGTGCGAACGCTCGACGCCCCCACTGACGAGTTCAGGAACATGGCGGGCGGGGAAAACGAGCCCATCGAACACAACCCGATGCTTGGCTGGCGCGGGATCCGCCGCGACCTCCAGAGCCCGGACCAGTTCCGGCTCCAGGTAGAGGCGTTCAAACGTCTCTGGAAGGCTGGCTACGAGCACCTCGGCGTCATGTTCCCGATGGTTTCCCACTCCGACCAGTTCATCAAGGCAAAGGAGATGATGAGAGGCTGGGGCGTCGACGTGGATAACGTGACCCTCGGGATCATGATCGAGATACCAGCGAGCGCCATTATGATCGAGGACTTCCTCAAGGTCGGAATCAAGTTTGCCTCCTTTGGTACAAACGACCTCATCCAGTACACGATCGCCATCGACCGGAACAACGAGAACGTGGCTGACATGTACAACCCCCAGCACCCGGCCGTCCTGACCCTGATCCACAACGCGATCCAGCAGTGCCGCGCCTATGGCGTCGAGTGCTCGATCTGCGGGCAGGCAGGATCAGACCCCAAGATGGCCATCTGGCTCGTGGAACACGGGATCACCAGCATCTCTGCAAACATCGATGCCATTGCAAAGATTCGGGAAGCGGTCGCAAAGACCGAGAAACGCATCATCCTCGAAGCTGCGAGAAACCGCGATGCTGAGTAACGGGCTTTCCGAAGACGATCTCTTCTCTTTTTTATCCTCTCAAAAGAAAGAGGACATCGACCACCGGTACATCCTCAGCTCCATGTGTACGCTCCCGCATCCGGTCGCGGTAAAAGCGCACTGCATGTTCATGGAGACCAACCTCGGCGACCCCGGGCTCTTTCCCGGGACCGCGTCGCTGGAGCGCCTGCTCGTCGAACGCTTCGGTACGCTCTTCCATCACCGGGAGGCCGGGGGGTATGCAACCTCGGGAGGTACCGAGTCCAACATCCAGGCGCTCCGGCTCGCAAAGGTCCTCCGGCCAAACCCCTGCCCGAACGTTGTTGTTCCCGAGTCGGCCCACTTCTCGTTCAAGAAAGCCTGCGAGATCCTCTGCCTTGAGATGCGCACGGTCCCGCCCAGCCCCGACCGCAGGATGCCGGCGGCCGCGGCGGCCGAGCTGGTTGACAGGAATACGATCTGCATTGTCGGTGTCGCGGGAACCACCGAGTACGGGATGGTCGACCCGATAGCAGACTTGGCAAAGATCGCCGACCAGCATGACGTTTTCCTGCACGTGGACGCGGCGTTCGGCGGGATGGTGATTCCGTTCCTTGAACGGCCCATCCCCTTCGACTTTGCCCTGCCCGGTGTCACGACAATAGCTGTAGACCCTCACAAGATGGGTATGAGCACGATCCCGGCCGGCGTCCTGCTTACCCGGGAAACGGAAATGCTCGATGCGCTCAACATCGACACCCCGTACCTCACGGTGAAAAAGGAGTATACGCTTGCCGGAACCCGCCCGGGGGCCCCGGTAGCAGGAGCCCTTGCCGTGCTCGACTATCTTGGCATTTCGGGGATGAAGGCAATCGTTGCCGGTTGCATGAAGAATACAGGACGCCTCATCGCCGGCATGGCGACGCTCGGCATCGAACCGGCCGCCACCCCGGATGTCAACGTGGCGACCTTTGTCTGCAGCAACGCTCCTGCACCCTGGAAGGTCTCGTGGACCCGGAACGGACACCTGCGGATCGTTTGCATGCCGCACGTGCAGCGCGACAGTATAGAGACATTTTTGAAAGATTTTGGTGATATGCATGCTTGACAGGCTGGTAGAATCCCTTGAAACCTGCCCGATGGTGAAACGGGGCGAGTACAACTACTTCATCCACCCGATTACCGACGGCGTCCCGCTCGTTGAACCCGCCCTGCTCCGCGATGTGTGTAGCGCGATGATTAAGGTCCTTGACCTTAACAATGTTGACAAGATCGTAGTAGTCGAGGCGATGGGCATCCACATCGGTGCCGTCCTCTCGGTGATGACTGACATCCCCATGGTAGTCATGCGCAAGCGTGAGTACAAGCTCCCGCACGAGATACCTGTCCACCAGAAGACCGGGTATTCCAAGGGAGAATTGTACCTCAACGGCGTGTACAAAGGCGACCGGGTCATCATTATCGATGATGTGGTGAGCACTGGCGGCACGATGAAGGCCCTCCTTTCAGCCCTCGAAATCGCAGGCGCTGAAGTCAAAGACGTCTGCATCGTGATCCAGCGCGGGGATCCCGATATCGGGAGGCCGTACAAGTCGCTCGTGAAGATCAATGTCACCGACCGGGTGCATGTGGTTGAGCGATTCATCTGAGCTGATCCAAAAACTCAACGAGCGGGGGGCACGCACAGTAGCCCTCCAGTTTCCTGAGGGGCTTAAAAGGCAGGCAGCGGCCATCTCTTCCGCACTGAAGGCAGCAGGGTTTGGTGTGATCATCAGCGGTGACCCATGCTACGGTGCCTGCGATCTTGCTCTCGATACTCTAGCCTGCGGGGATGCGGATGTGCTCGTGCATTTCGGGCACGCACCCGTTGATGAGCGCCCGGAGGTCGTTTTTGAGCCCTGGACGGTTGATTTCGACGTACAGATCCTCACGCAGGCCCTGCCCCTGCTCCATGAAAAGACCCTTGGCCTTGTCACCACCGTCCAGCACGCCCATCTTGTCCCGGCCATGGAATCGTTCCTCACGTCCAACGGCCGCGAGGTCCGGGTTGCCGACGGTGCCGGCAGGACCCCGCTCCGGGGGCAGGTACTCGGGTGCAGTTTTGCCGCCGCAAAGAGGACCGGCTCCGGCGAGATCCTGTTTGTCGGCACCGGCATTTTCCACCCTATCGGCATCGCTCTTGCCACGAAGGCCCGGGTGATTGCACTTGACCCGCTCACCGGCACCGCACAGGAAGTCAGTGCCGAGCCGCTCCTGCGCCGGCGGTCCGCGGTCATGGAAAAAGCCCGGGGAGCACAGCACATCGGTATCATCCTCAGCACCAAGAGCGGCCAGCAGAGACGGGCGCTCGCCACGCGGCTTGCAGTACTCGTACCCGGTGCGGTCATTGTTACCATGCGGGAGGTGACCCCGGACGAACTGCTTAACCTTGGCTTCGATTGCTACGTGAACACTGCCTGTCCCCGCCTCGCCTACGATGACCAGGTGCGGTTTGGAAGACCCGTCCTCTCACCACAGGAGTTCGAGATCCTCTGCGGCGTAAGGACGTGGGACGACTACACGATAGACGAGATTGTATGAAACTCAGGCAGCTGGAGATGACACTGCAGCGCTGCGCCGGCTTTGAGAGACCGAGGGCTGCGTGGGAGCAGTACCAGACGCCGGCCACTCTTGCCGCCCGGCTCCTTTATGACGCATTTGTCAGGGGCGACATTGCAGGAAAGAGGGTCACGGATCTCGGGTGCGGCACCGGGATTCTTGCCATCGGGGCTGCCCTGCTTGACGCCCGGGTGGTGCGGGCCCTAGATCTCGACCCGGATGCTGTCCGCACCGCAGAAAAAAACGCCGCACTGCTCGGCGCCGGTGTGGAATTTGTCGTTGCCGACATGGGCGGGGAGGATGCGGGAACCTGTACGGAAAGGATCGGGCCCTGCGACACTGTGGTCATGAACCCTCCGTTTGGCGCACAGAAACAGAACATGCATGCCGACCGGCCGTTCATCGACTGCGCCCTTGCGATCGCTCCGGTCACGTACGGCATCTTCAACGCCGGCTCGACCCCCTTTGTGGAGGCGTACATCGCAGGAAGGGGACGAGTAGCCGGCCGGGTCAGCGGCACATTTCCCATCAAACGGTCGTTTGCTTTCCATACAAAGGATGTGCAGGAGGTCGTAGTCGAGATACTCAGGATAGTGCGGAACTGAAGGTCCAAGCATGCATGAACGAATACGAGTTGTGGTGTACCCGGAACCTCTGGGGCAACACCCTTATATGATTCAATTCAGAGAAAATATAGCGGAGATTTTAGATTATGGATAAGACTGGAATTGCTGCACTGGTTGTGGGGATTGTACTGCTGATCCTTGGAGGTTTTGCGATCTGGGAGTTCCTGCCTGACGTTATCGTTGCGGTCAAAGGCCTGATCGGTATCGTAGTTCTCCTTGCCGGCCTGATGCTCATCATCTTCGGGATCCTGATATTCAAGGAGTAATTTATACAAGACCTTTTTTCAAAACACGCGGTTCCCGGAGTCCGGTCTCGATCCGGGTCACCCAAAAAAGTACGGTGATATACCGTTATACTTTCACGATAATGCACTGTGAGGCCGCGGTCTCGACCACGGGCTCGGGCTTGTTGGCAAAATATTCATCCACAGCCTTTCTGACACCCGGGACCGTGAGATAATCATGGGAAACTATCACACCCCCGGCGTTCATCCGGGGATAGAAGAATTCGAGGCACTTCTTCGTGCTGTCGTAGGTGTCCACATCGAGATTGACAAGCGAAAACCTCTTGTCCTTCACCGGGGCCGATGTGTCGGGGAAAAGACCCTTGTACAAAAAGACGTTCTTCTCCTGTGCAAGATATGCCTTGACCTCGTTGTAGGATGCGGCAAATTTACCTTCGTAAAACGGCCAGACCGCATCCACCTCGTCCACCCGGGGCAGGCCGGCAAAGGTATCGAAAAGGTGAAGGGCCCGGTCACCCTTGGCCGAACAGATGATCTTGGCAGAACCCCCTTTATAGACTCCGACTTCCGCAATATCCCCGGGCACCTTCCTGGTGATCTTTGCGGCCATATAGATCTGGTACGCCTCGATGTCTTCAAGGAGCAGATCAGTATCGGACCGGATCTTTTTCAGGTTCGATGCAAACTGCTTACGCTCGGCGCAGCCATAGTGTGAAAGTCGTCCTCGGTGCGCAATATCGTACCCCATAAAAGGCTCAAAAACAGCCAGTTTTCTGAATTTCAGCAGGTATTTACTGGGCGCTATGGTATCGAAACACCAGATAAGGTGCTTTTTGGGGAACAGACTCATGACCGGTTTTATACGCTCTGCCGGAATTTATACTGATGAGATACACCGGATAACCACTACCCTTGGGGTAATTACAAAGGAATCTCCTTTGACCGCTCTGCCGGATCGACATCCACATCAAACTCGTCCAGGAACGGCATCAGGCCGGTGATAACCGGCGCTGCCAGGCCGGTTGCGGGGTTGGGCTGGTCACTCACCGAGACGATCTCGATCATCAGCGGAAATTCATCCAGAGTACGGGCAAACGAGGGATCGTTTTCCTGCGTGAACCGGAGGAACCGGTCGACCCTGATATACGGGCGCTCGAACTCGGGAACCTCCCGGAATTCGTCCTCAACCTGGGCAAGCGTCCGGGTGGTTGCCAGATCCTTTTCAAAAAAGAGGTAGACGGCTATGCCGTAATCACGGCCGACAGTGTCAAGGTTGCAGATCTCGATCATCCTGCCACGCTCGATGCCGATAGATGCCAGTTTCTCCGAAAGGGTCGTGCCGGAAAGAGCATTCCGGGCGGCCTCGGTATTATCCATGCATCAAGGTGGGGTGCAGGGATTTGTATAGCTGTTGTTCCTTCCTGTTACAGTTATCTTTCCCGTCAGCAGCCCGGTAATACCACACCTTATCGGTGGCGCTGCCATCGGAGAGTAACACCAGCAAGAACGCACATGACAAGCCCTACGATACCAGCCGCGGCAGAGAAACCGGGCATATGTGCCGTCTGCTGCAGCGCGGCCGGTTCGGGTAAAGACACGTGAGGAGCTGTCATCGGGGGGTATCCGGGTACAGCCGTTAATGAAGTGGTGAGCGGGGCGCTGACCGTGATGCTGCTCCCGGGGACCGGCGCGCCGCCGTTATCGAGCTCAATGACCTGGATGAGGGTCACATTTGTTCCGGTACCGGACGGAACTGTCCCGTTCACCATCACCGTAAACGAAAGGTCACTCGTGGTCGGGTACGAGAGGAGGTAGCCATTTACAAATGCGGTGGTGCCCGATGCGATCTGTTGTGCGGCGGGAATGCCGTTCACCATCACTTGAATTTCCCACCGGGCCTCAAGAAGACCCGTCTGAAGCTGGAGTGAATGGTACCGGGAAAAAGTAGTGGCACCCGAGGGGATGATCGTGACGGAACTTACCGCGGACTGCACGCTTCCGGCCGTGAGCGGCGGATCCGGGGAAAAGACCGTACCAGTGATGATGAGCGTCGCGCCAGTGGGTGAGCAGATGAGAAGGCCAATGAAGGCGAGGACAAGAACCACCATCAGCCAGCCATGTAAGGAGGGTCTTCCGGGAAAGGACATACCTGTGCAGGTGTTTGCCCCTGTCCATTGTTAAGATATCGGGGGGTGGTGAACCGCATGATAAATCTTAAAGAGGGGGAAGGGAAGCACCTGATCGGGCAGGATAATATGGTGTCGGCTCCCACGGTACCACAGTTACCCCAGTCAGGATCATGAATGCGATGACGGCCAGCGAGATTATCTCATCTCAGGAAAAAGCGGAGATCGCTGCCACGGCACGCCGGCTTGCAGCAGCAGGAACCAAGGAAGAACTGGGCGAAATTGTCTCCCGGGAAGCGGGCATGTATTCACTTGCCGACCTTCAGGTGATCGGCGGCCGTCTCTTCCTTGAAGTGGACGCCCTGCCCGAACCCTACCGGCGCAAGGTCCGCCCGTTCTTCCAGGATCAGATCTTCGGCGCGCACCACCGGCTCCTCCTGATGCACCGCTCCGGCGAGTTCCGGCAAGAACATGATCCGATCCGGGACCGCGAGTCCTTCGAAAAGTTCTGTGCAATGATCCCTGATGGCTGCTTTACCTGGGACGAACAGGCAGGGCGAACACCGTTCCACTACTCCCCGAAACACCGGCTCTTCTACTACCTTATGGCCGCATTCACGATGTTTGTCCTTGACCAGCCGGGCCATCCCGTCGGCATGCCGTTCCCGGGTGGTTTTACGGTTGAGGACCGGAACGGGACCTATTACTGCCTGATCCGGGACCGGGAAAAAGAGGTCTT
>Ga0326728_10007309_pt1 | contig 28599 bp, 29 predicted proteins | sample MB3enrmetagenome_FD_207602 | JGI IMG/M metagenome (GOLD analysis project Ga0326728, IMG submission 207602) | Lab enriched peat soil microbial communities from McLean, Ithaca, NY, United States - MB31MN | ecosystem: Environmental > Terrestrial > Soil > Wetlands > Peat | place: USA: New York... | reverse complement strand
AGCACCTTGCGGTGCCACTCGGTGACCAGGTTCTCGCGGTAGCGCAGGAATCTCCGCAGCGCGTCCGGGTTGGTCTTATGGTAGTTGGGCGAATCGGGGGCGAACAGTTGGATGGGATCGAACCCCGCCTTCTTCCGGAAGTCGGCGCGCACCTCGCTGCTCATGGGGATGAAGCGGTCCGGGCGCAGGTAGTCCGCGGCGTCCGCGTCGAAATTGAGCTCCGTGATGTTGACCCCGTCCCACGGGTAGTCCGTCAGCACTTGCTTCACCCAGTCCATCGCCGCGCGGTAGGCGGCCGGGTTCTGCAAGTTCATCGAGAAGCGCCAGCCCACCCGGCCGTCCTTGCCGGTGGCCGTCTTCTCGCGCCACTCCGGATGCTGGTCCCACATCTTGGGCGTGGTGGCCGGCAGGATGAACCAGGCATAGACCGAGACGCCGTTGCGATGGCAGGCCCGCACGAATTCGCCGTAGTTGAACGAATACTTCGAGTAGAACGTCCAGGCGGCGGCATAGACTGTGCGGATGCCGGATCGCCTCCACTGTGCGGCCAGCCGGTTGAAGTCGGCGTCCCGCCGGTCCCCCGGATCGAAGTACGTCTCCAGCCTACGACTGCGCATCGAGGTGCTGACCCCAAAGGCGTCGCTCAGGTACTTGGGGAAGTACGGATAGTGGCTCACGCCGTCGCTGGTGTGGCCGTCCAGCGGCGCCGCCAGGTACAAATAGCGGCCCGAGCCGTAATCCTCCGAGAAGGCCAGCACCTGGCTGCTCTCGGTGTCCACCATCAGCTCCCGGGCGGTCTCCGGCGGCGTAAACTGCTCGATGCGCTCTTCGGGGTGCCACACCAGGTACATCTCCGGGTAGAGCTCATCGGAAACGTTGGTCACGATGAGTTGGCGGTCCAACCAGGTGAAGCCCAGCTTGGTGAGCCAATCCTGTCGGCCGTCGAAAACCACCGAACCGCCCGTGCCCAGGTAGCGCAGCACTTCCGCCCGCTGCTTTTCGGTGAGCTGGACTCCCGCCGGCCGGGGGACAATCAGGACCGTGTCGCTCTCGGGAGGCGCGCGCGTGAAACCGGCGGCCGGCACGAACTTCACCTCGTAGTCGAAGGTCTCCAGCACCGCCCGATAGCTCTGCTGGTTCCGCGCCACCGGCAAGGGGGGCTTCTCGACCGTCAGCACCCAGGCTTTCCGTTTCGAAACGAATTCATGCGATTCCGGCAGGCGCTCGCTGGCCCAGAATTGAACCCACCACTGGCGGACCCGATCGGCCCACGTGGCCTCATGGCGTTCCAAGGGGAGGTCGCGGATGCAGTCCGCGGCGGCAAAGCCACCCTCCGGGACGTCCATCTGGACCTCCACCGGGCCGGTCATGCGTTGCGGGGAGATTTCGCTCTTGACCTCCCTGCCGTTCACGTCGTATTCGCGCACGCGCCAGAACTCGTTCTGCGGAATCAGGTTCGCTTTGCTGGAGGCCGTGCGCACCGCGTAGCGGCCCTGGTAATTCACCTGGCCCGCGTATTCGCGTAGGGAAACGAACTGGTAGCCCAGCCCTTGAAGGCCCTTCACCGCCCGGTCCAGCAGGTTCACTTTGAGGAAGGGATGGAAGTAGAACGAGGCCACCCCGTCCCGGACCACCCGCAGGTTCCGCGCCCGCTCGATAATCACCTCGGGATCGGGTTTCTCTTCCGGAAGGTAGCCCAGGTCTTCCGGCACCACCCGGCGCCCCCAGACGTCCACCACCGGGTAGGGGAAGTACTGCTGCGAGTTGAGGCTGGGCGTGGAAATCGTGCGGTCGTTAAACAGCGAGAAGACCCGCATCATGGCCAGGTAGTCGGTCTTCGAGGCGGCGTAATGCGGCGTCTCGAAAGCCACCGGGTACACGCCGCTCTTGAAGCACTCCGCCAGGCCCAGTTGCAGCCTCTTCATCACGAAGTCGGCCGAATCCCCGGCCACCGCCCGGTCTCCGGTGTCGTCCCAGAACTCGTAGTCGTCGCCGCTCTGCCCCCGGTATTGGTGCGTCGCGCCGTGCATGATCACCGTGCCGCCCCGCGCCACCATGTAGCGCACCGCGTCGGCAATGCTCCGCCGCTCGGACAGGCGCACATCCATCTCTTTCGCCGGGTTGCGGAAAATCGGAATGAGCGCGATCTGGAACGGGATGTGCTCTTCGCCCAGCAGATCGGCCACCCGGCGCAACTCCACCGGGTCGTCGTCGATGCTCACGTCCTCGATGCGCACCAGCGCCTGCTGGGACGGCGCGTGCTGGATCTCCAGAATGTCGTGCAGCAGGTCGCAGAACGCCAGGTAGTAACCGCCCTCGTCCGGGTAGGCGAAGGGGCTGTCCGCGAAGTACCAGAACCGCTTGCGGTGGAACGCGTAGGGGTGTGACTCGCCGTCCTTGGTCAGCGCCGTGGCCACCACCTCCACCGCCCGCTTGTCCGTGACCTCCACCACGTTCAAGTCCGGGTCGATTTTCGGCAGCGTCGCGTCCTTGTAGATGACGCGGTTCACCCCCATGTTCCGGACGTATTGCTGATACTTGAAGCCGAATCGCCGCGGCCCATCCGGAGTGTTCACCAGTTGATCGGCGTGCTGCCCCAGCCAGCAAAACGGCTCGTTGAAGGCCTTCACGTCCTTGAGGAAGGCCGCAGGCAGCTCGGCGCCGGCCGTCACGCCAACGAAGAACGCCGCCCGGCGCCCGGCCAACTGGCCCGCCTCGTAATCCTTGACCGGGATGAGCTCGCCTTGCAGCCCGAAGTGCCCCAGCAGGTTCTCGATGAACAGGGCATGGATGTAACCTTTCGACTGGTAGTCCTTAGGCCCCGCCGCCCCGTCGTAAACGATGGCCACCGGAGTCTCGGCGGATGCGGTCTGCGCCTTCCCAGAAGTGCAGACAACCGTAGCTAAACACAACAAAATAAATAGCTTAATGATATTTGTCCGCAAACAATCCACCAGGGGGACACCCATTCGCCGCGTCAAGCGGTATCAGCAGAGTAATAGCACTTCCCAGGCCGGTTTCGCAACTCCGGCCGGCCAGCGCGCTCCCCATGGCTATGGCGCCGGGCACCCGCTCCACGCTCGCGCCGACCGCATCCCAAGCGGGGTGCTTTTGTGCCTGACGCACGCGGCCTTTCCGGGCGACCCACGCAATGAGATCATTGGGGGTTGGAACCAGACAAGCAGTGGCGCATAGACACCGGACGGCACTTGAAGGGAGCTACGCTCCAGCGTCAACGATGGAAAGCTCCGAGAGCCGACTGGGACCACGATCACTGCTCGTGCTGTTGGGCCAAGTTCGCCGAGGGGGACGATCCCGAGGTTCATCATGAGGGCTACACTTCCATCGAAGGGTGCCAGCATGGTGCTGGCTACCACTGGGTCTGCGAGAGATGCTTCGCCGATCTAAGAAACCAGATGCGATGGCATCTTGCGCCGCCGACTGAGCCAAGTGCATAGGTGCCCGCGCAGGGCTGCGCCGAGCCGGACCCGGAGGTCCGGGGCCGGCCTGGACGCCCGCGCTAGTGCGCGCTCATAGCCTTGGCGCCGCGCGCGCTCTCCAGGTTTACGCCGACCGCTTCCCAGCTCAGGTTCTTCAGGAACGCGTCGATGTAGCTGGCCCGCGCCGTGCCATAGTCCAGGTAGTAGGCGTGCTCGTAGACGTCCAGGGCGAGGATCGGCGCCGCGTTCCACACTGGGTACGAATTCTGTGCGTCTCCGGCGTAGTTGAACAGGTAGTTCCAGTCGCGATCCCAGGCCGTCCAGGCCCAGCCTCGGGACGCCATCCCGGTGGCCTTCAGGTCCTTCCACCAGGCTTCCACGGAGCCGAAGTCCTTCTCGATCTGCCGCCGGATCTCAGCGGGCGGCTCGCCCCCCTTGCCGCCCAGGTGCCCAAAGTACAGCTCGTGGTTCTTGACGCCGCCGATGGCGAAGGTCAGATCTACTTTGAGCGACCGCAGATCGCTGAAGACCTGGTTGGCCGGCCCGCGATCCACGCTCTCGAGTTTGCCCACGATCTCGTTGTATTTATTGACGTAACCCTGGTACAGCTTGTAATGCTCGGTCATGGTGCGGGCCGAGATCCCGTCCAGATCCCGCATGATGGAATCGAATTTCCTGGCTTCCAGCTTATGTGTCATCACACCCCTCCTCCCATGTGATGACGCCCGCTAGCCGAGGAATGTTAACCTTCGAAGCCGCCGTCCCGCTCGTAGGCATCTGCGAGCCGGAACATGCCCGGCTCGTTGAAGTGCCGCGCCAGGATCTGCATCCCCACCGGCAGGCCGCCCGCGGTCTTTCCGCAGGGCACGCTCATGCAGGGGATTCCGGCCAGGGAGCCGGTGATGGTGTAGATGTCGGAAAGATACATTTGCAACGGGTCGTCGAGCTTCTCCCCCAGCTTGAAGGCGGGAAACGGCGAAACCGGCGTGACGATGGCGTCCACCTGGCGGAAGGCCTCCGCAAAGTCCCGGGCGATCAGGGCGCGCACCTTTTGGGCCTTCAGGTAATAGGCATCGTAGTAGCCGGAGCTGAGCACATACGTGCCCAGCATGATGCGCCGCTTGCATTCCGCTCCGAAACCTTCGCCCCGAGTGTTGCGGTACATATCGCTCAGGGTCTGGCTGTGGGCCGAGCGGGAGGTGTAGCGCACGCCGTCGAAGCGCGCCAGGTTCGAGCTGGCCTCGGCGGTGCAGATGATGTAGTAGGCCCCAATCGCGTAATCGGTGTGCGGCAGGCTAATCTCGCGCACCTCGCAGCCCAGCCGCTTCAATCGCTCGACGCCCCGCATCACCAGGTCGCCCGTCTCGCTGGAGAGGCCCTGGTAGTACTCCCGCGGCAGGCCGATCTTCATCCCGCGCGCCTGGCCGTCCAGCGCCGCCCCGTAATCCGGCACGGGCGCGAAGGCGGAGGTGGAATCCAGTTCGTCCCGCCCGGCGATGACCTGGAGCAGCGTGGCCGCATCGCGTACCGTGCGGGCCAGCGGTCCGACATGGTCGAGGGAGCTGGCGAAGGCGATCAGTCCGTAACGCGATACCCGCCCGTAGGTCGGCGTCACGCCCACCACGCCGCAGAACGACGCCGGTTGCCGGATTGACCCGCCGGTATCCGAGCCCAGCGCCGCCACCGCCGTTCCTTGCGCCACCGCCGCGCCCGGCCCGCCGCTCGAGCCGCCCGGCACTCGCTCCGGATCCACCGGGTTGCGCACCGGCCCAAACGCCGAATTCTCGTTCGAGGATCCCATCGCAAACTCGTCGCAATTGGCTTTGCCTAGGATCACGCCGCCGGCACGCTCCAGCCGGATCACCGCCGTCGCGTCGTAGGGTGCGATGTAGTTCGCGAGCAGTTTGGAGCCGGCCGTGGTGCGCTCGCCCGCGGTCATGATGACATCTTTGACCGCCACCGGCACGCCCGCCAGTGGCCCGGGGTCTTCGCCGCGCTCGAGCTTCTGGTCCACCCGGCGCGCGGTCGCAAGCGCCCGCTCGCTCGAGAAGTGCAGATAGGCGTTGGTCTTGGAGTTTTCCGCCACGGCGAAGCGCAGCGCCTCGGCCGCCAACTCCTGCGCGCTGAACTGCTTCCGGGCGAGGCCCTCCCGGATCTGCGAAATGCTGAGCGAGGCGATATCGGTGGGCGCGGTCACCGTTCGATCACCCTGGGAACTTTGAAGCATCCGGCCCCCGAGAGCGGCGCATTGGCCAGCGCCACCTGGCTGCCCAGCCCCGGCCGCTCCAGGTCCGGGCGCAGCGTGGCGGTCTCTTCCCCCTCGAAAAGCACCTGGGCCATGGGCTCCACCGCGCTGGTGTCCAGCTCGTTCAGCTTCTCCATGTGCGTGAGCACTTCGCCCAGATCCGCCGACATTTTGCGCACCTCGTCTTCCGTCAAGGTGAGGTTGGCCAAGCCGGCCACGTAGCGCACTTGATCTTCGCTGAGCTTCATCCCGCCGCCCTCTTCCGGGACGCCTTGTAAATCCTCCGCAGACCGGGATCCGCGATGCCGTCCGCTTCGTCCCGCGTGGCTCGAACCTCGCCGGCCCGTTGCGGCATGCGGCGCGGAACGCCCAGGCGGAACTCGAGCGAGCGTACGCTGGCGGCGCCCGCGAAATCCCTCAAACGGCCCAGAATCTGGCCGCTCAGGGTCTGGAGTTGGCTTTGCCAGACCGCGTCCTGGACTTCCACCACCAGCCGCCCCTCCACGAACTCGACCGGGCGGGTATGCGCCGCGATGCGCGCCCCCACAGCCAGCGGCCAAGCCGCCCGTACCGACTCCTCCGCCGGCAGGCTCTCGCCGCCAATCTTCAACCCGCGTAGCAGCTTCCCGGCGCGATCCATCTGGGTGTCTGCCATTCTAGCAGATCCCCGTCCCGCACCGGCCGGGTCTTAGGCGCTCAGGACGCCGTCTTCACATGGCACTTGGCGCAGTTGCCGGCAGTCGGAAACGCCATCCCGCCCGCGACGTGGCAGGCCGCACAGGCGGTCTTGTTCGCTTCCGCCGTCTTGTGCATGGCCGGCTTGTAGTTCAGCGGGGCCTTGTCCGACTGCTGGAAAAGCTTGTCGTGGCACACTTTGCAATCGCCCTTGGCGCGTTTGACGTGGGCCGCGTGATCGTAGGTCACGTTCCCCATTTTCGTCTGGAAAACCAGCTTGGTCGGCGGCTTGACCTCCTGCGCGGAGACGCTCAGCAGGCAGACCACCGAAAGGCATAACAGGAACACCATCAAGTAGCGCATACGAAGAAGATAATACCATTAAGCTATGTTGATTTTGGCCTCCCGTTCCCCGCGGCGTCAGGAGATCCTGGCGCGAGCCGGCATCCCCTTCGTCTCCCGGCCCGCCCAGGTCGATGAGGCGCTCCGCCCGGGGGAGGATGCCGCCGCTTACGTCCGGCGCCTAGCCCGTTGGAAGGCCGAAGCCGTGGAGCCCGCGCCCGGTGACATCGTCCTGGGCGCCGATACGGTGGTGGTCGTGGACGGGGAAATCCTGGGCAAACCCGCCGACGCCGCCGATGCCGCGCGCATGCTGGGCCTGCTGTCGGGGCGCGAGCATACGGTCTTGACGGGCATTTGCCTGCGAGCTTACGGGGGCCTGCTCGAGGATCTGGAAGCCACTCGGGTGCGTTTCGTCCCGCTGTCGCCGCGCGAGGTGGCCGAGTACGTGGCCAGCGGCGAGCCTATGGACAAAGCCGGCGCCTATGCCATCCAGGGGCTGGCCTCGCGATTCATAGACCGACTCGAGGGCTGCTACTGGAACGTGGTCGGCCTCCCCGTCGCCCGGGTCTATCGCCACCTGGCCGCGCTGGGCGCCTTGGGCCGGTAGCTGTGGCCAGATGCGGTGCTGTATAATGGGCCAATGAAGGCGAAAGGAGTGGTTTGTCCGCTCCCGCCTTCGCGGTCGATCCCGCAGCACCCGAAAAGGAGCGGAATGAGAGGATTCACCACTGCAAGCGGCAGCTTGGCGCTGGGTCTTCTAGGGGCTTCCATCTGCCTGGCCGCTCAGGAAGCCCCGGCCAAGCCGCAGGAAACGCAGCCCTCGGCCCCAGCCAAGACGGAAGCCGCGGAGCCCGCCAAGCCCGCGGCGCTCCCGGTCAATGTCGATCCCAAGAGCTTCCTTCTCGGTCCGGAAGACGTCATCCGGGTGCGGGTTTGGCGTGAGCCGGACTTGACCGGAGACTTGGTGATCCGGCCCGACGGCAAGATCAACATGCCTCTGATTCGCGAAATTCGGGCGGGCGGCCTGAGTCCCGAGCAGCTTACCACCAACCTAACCGAGGCGCTCTCCAAGTTCATCAACAATCCCCAGGTTCTGGTGCAAGTCATGGCCATCCGCAGCCAGAAATACATGGTCACTGGGGAGGTCCTAAGATCGGGCTCCTTTCCGCTCGCCGGGCCGACCACCGTGTTCGAGGCGATCACTCTGGCGGGCGGCTTCCGCGAGTTCGCCAACACCAGGAACATCACCATCCTGCGCGGCGCCCAGCGGCTGCGGTTCAACTACAAGGAAGTCGTCAAAGGCAAGAACCTGGGCCAGAACATCCTGCTCGAGAACGGCGACAAAATCGTCGTTCGATGATGGGGAACGGGGTTCGGACAGCCGATAGATACCCGGGCGTTGCCGCTGGCGGCGCGTTCCGGGCGTTAGAAAAGGGAAGAATATGCAACCGGCGCAAGACCTTCTGAATGTGCCCCGGCGTCCGATGGATGTCGAGGACTACATCGATGTAGTGCGAAGACACAAGGGCTGGATTGTCGGCCCGGCCTTCGCCGCGCTGGTGATCTCGGTGGTGCTGGCGTTCTTCTGGCCCGACACGTACATCTCGACGGCCACCATTCAGGTGGTGCTGCCGCAGGTGCCCGAACGATACATTCCCTCCAACGTCAACTCCGAGATGACCCAGCGCATCAATGCGATGCTCAACGGCATCGAGAGCCGCGCCAACCTCACCAATCTGATCAATACCCACAGCCTGTACCGCAGCCAGGTCGCCCGCAAGCCGCTGGAGGACGTGATCGAGGACATGCGGAAGGACATCCACATCAGCCAGGCCGGCAGCATCCAGACGCAGACGCAGAATAGGGGTCCCATCTCCGCCTTTGAGGTGTCCTTCGAGTACTCCAACCGCTACGTCGCCCAGAAAATCACCGCCGAACTGGCGCGGAACTTCATCGATGCCAACATTCGCACGCTGGCCAGCCAGTCGGCGGCTACCACCGACTTCCTCAAGGACCAGTGGGAGGCGGCCAAAAAGCAACTGGACGAACTCGAGAACCGCATGACCGAGTTCCGGATGAAGAACGCGGGCCGGCTGCCCGAGGAGCTGCAGGCCAATCTGCAAACGCTACGCTCGCTGGAGACGCAGTTGGCCGGCATCAACGACGCCATCAACCGCATCGGCCAGGACAAGCTGATGCTGGAGGGCCAGATCCGAATCTACCGCGAGCAGTTGACCTCGCTGAGCCAGGGCGCCGACTCGATCTCCACCCGCGTCAAGGACGAGCGTCTGGCGCAGGCCGAACACGACGTGTCGACGGAGGAGTCCACGCTGGCCGCGCTCAAACAGCGCTATAAGGACACTCACCCCGACGTCAAACAGGCCGAGGCGCAACTGGAAGTGTTCCGGCAGAAGCGCGACGCCCTTCTCAAGGCCGAGGCGGAGAAAGCTCCGGAAACTGGGCCCAAGACTCTCAGCCGGCAGGAGGCTAAGAGCACCCAGGAACTCGAGGCCGCCATTTCCAGGGTGCAGAGCCAGATTCAGGTCCAGGACATGGAGCTAGCGGACCGCAACAAGGCGCAGGCGAAGATCAACGAAGCGATCGGGGCTTACACGGCCCGCATCCAGGCCAGTCCGATCATGGAGCGGGACTATACCGAGCTGTCGCGGGACTACGCGATGGCCAAGACCATCTACGAGGAGCTAAACGCCAAGAAGGCGCAGTCGGAAGCCGCTACCGCTCTGGAGAATCGGCAATATGGTGAGCGCCTGGAGCTGCTGGAGTCCGCTTCGCTGCCCGAAACTCCGGCCAAGCCGAACCGCTGGCTGATCGTCGGGGCCGGCCTCGGCATAGGCCTGGCGCTGGGGATGTTCTTGACCGGCGCCCGTGAGATGAAGGACACCTCCCTGAAGAACTTGAAGGACGCGCGGGCTTACACCAATCTCCCGGTGCTGGGCACGGTGCCCTTGCTGGAGAACGATTTGGTGGTGCGCCGCAAGCGGCGGCTCACCTGGCTGGCTTGGTCGACGGCCTGCATCCTGGGCATCCTCGTCATGACCAGCTCGATTTACTATTACTACTCGACCAGGCTGTAACCTTGGAGGTCCAATGAGCCGAGTTCACGATGCTTTGCGCCGCGCGGAGTTAATGGGGGGCAGTGGGCCCGCGGGTGGGGAGAAGCCCGCCGGGGCCTCCGCTTCGAGCGTCGCCGAAGACGCTCCCAGGCGCCTGGTCGCGCCGGATATGGGTCTTATCCTCGAGCAGATTCAGGGAGTGCCCTTCACTCCGGCTCCCGAAGCGCTGCTGATCGATCACGAGCGCCCGCAGGAGGCGCCCAGCGAGGAGTTCCGCAGCTTGCGCACCCGGCTCAACCATTTGCAGACCTTGCAGCCGATTCACACCGTGGTGGTCACCAGCCCTTCGCCCGCCGAGGGGAAATCGTTCGCCGCCGCCAACCTCGCTATCTCGGAATCGCATCTGGCGGGCAATATGACCTTGTTGGTGGACTTCGACTTCCGCCGCCCGGTCATGCACAACCTGTTTCAAGTCGAGCGCGCGCCCGGCGCTACCGACTTCCTGCTCGGCAACGCGCCGCTAGCGGCTTGCCTGAAGCGGGTGGCGGGCACCAATCTGTTCCTCATGACTGCCGGAACCTCCGTCAAGAACCCCCTGGAACTGCTCAATCTGCGAGAGGTGAGGGGCCTGTTCCAGGACCTGCCGAAGTGGTTCAATTGGGTGATCCTGGACAGCCCGCCGCTGCTGTTCTCCGCCGATGCCAACCTGTTGGGCACCCTGACCGACGGCACCATTCTGGTGGTGCGCGTCGGCGCCACCACCATCGACATGGTGCACCGCGCCATGCAATCGCTGTGCGAGAACAACGTGCTGGGAATCATCGTGAACGGAGCGCGGGCCGGGGAACTTTACAGCAAGTACACTTATTACTACTCGAAGTACGGCCACGAGACTAAGCCGGAGCCCGAAGCCGAAAGCGAACCGGCGGATTAGGCTACCAGCGTCCGCGTCCGCCGCCACCGCCGGAGCCGCCCCGGCCACGGCCGCCTCCGCCTCCGCCCGAGCCGCCCCGGCCGCCGCCCTCGCGGGGAGGCCGCGCTTCGTTGATTACCAGCGTGCGCCCGAGCAGATCCTTGCCATTACAGGCGTGGATAGCCTTTTGGGCCTCTTCGTCGTTGCCGATTTCCACGAACGCGAACCCGCGCGGCTCGCCCGAGAAACGGTCGCGCACGATATTCACGCTGTCCAAGGCCACCCCGGCCACGGTAAACATATTCCGCAGATCTTCGTCCGTGGCCTGGTACGGAACATTGCCCACGTAGAGCTTCACGTTCTCTCCTTCCGCCGGGACGGGATGCCGCCCCGCGTTACCGGCTGAAGAGGCAGACCAAGACAGCAGGCAGAGGCGTGCGCTTCCTTAGCGTGCTCCGCGTCTGGCGCTTCAGTCATGGCCCTATCATGGCGGAATCGACCGCCCAAGTCAACGCTCGCCCGGCTTTATCGGTGGAAGAATGGCCAGTGGGCTACCAGATGGTAGCCAAACCAAGGCAGCACCAGGTAAAGCAGGCCCGCCAGCACAGCCAGTATCCCGCCCGTCCAGCGCAGCACCTTCCACCACGGGAAGCTCCGGTGCTCGCGGTGCAGCGTGAGCAGGTATCCCGCGAAAATGCCCACGTAGAACAGCATGCACATGGGAACCGCAAACAGCATCATGTTGAAAGCGTCCGGCGTGGGCGTCACCACGGCGGCAATGATGGTGATGGCCAGGATGGCGTAGCGGCTGTGGTTCATCAAGAACGCCGGCGAGGCGATGCGCAACAGAACGAGGAAGAAAATGAGCACCGGCAGCTCGAATACCAGCCCGATGCCCAGCATCACGTTGACGAACAGGTCGAAATACTCCGTTACCGAGACCATCGGCACGATGTCGATGTGCTGCCCGATGCCCAGCAGGAACTCCAGCCCGAAGCGGAAGGCGAGGAAGTAGCCGAACAGGCCGCCCACAATGAACAAGCCGGCCGAGGTCAGCACGAACGGGGCGGCCCAGCGGCGCTCCCGCTTGTACAGGCCCGGCGAGATGAACGCCCAGACCTGGTACAACACCCAGGGCGAAGCCAGGAAGATGGCGACCAGCAGAGGCATCTTGAACCAGACCGTCATGAAGGTCTCCATGGGCGTGATCTGGACCAGCTTCGTCTGCGGGTATCCGAGGGTCTTCAGCGCGGAAGTGGCCGGCTCGCTGACGATCCTCCACAGGTCGTTGGCGAAGTACAGGCAACACACTGCGACGATGCACACCCCGGCGACCGACTTGAGGATGCGGCTGCGCAGTTCCTCCAGGTGCTCCATAAAGGACATGCGCAGCATGCCCTCTTCTTCGTCGTCGCCACCGTCCCCTCCGCCCCCGGAGGGTGGTGGCGGGGGAGTCGAACCGCCCTTGCCTCCTCTGAGCAGCGCGAGCAGACCGGCAGCCCACGGGCTGGGCCTTACGTTCTTATCGTCCGGCAATGGCGGCCTCTATCCGATCGGAATTCAGACTCTCGCTTCGGCGGATGGCGTTGGGTCGGCCGGTTTGGCCGCCACCGGAGCGATCGCGGCGGGTTCTGCCGCGGCGATGGCGGCAGTGACGGGGACCGTGCCTTCCGGAGCCGTGCCGGAGTGCGATTCGGCGCCCTGAGTTGCGGAAGCGCTTACTGTGGACATTTCTGTCGCGTGGGAATCGTCGGACGGGGCGTGGTAGCCGCCGTCGTAATAGGAGGAGTCGTAGTTGTAGTCGTGGCTGTAGGTTTCCGGATTGTAACGACTCGTGATTTCCTTGAGTGACTCGTTCTCGCGCTCCAGGCTGCTCATTTCGCGGTCGAGCGTGGCTTTCAGCTCGTCCGACGCACGGCGGAACTCCGAGATCGCCCTCCCCAATGTTCGGCCGATTTCCGGCAGCTTCTTCGGACCGAACAGGAGCAGGGCAACCAAGAAGATGACCACCATCTCTTGCATGCCCACCGAGCCCATGAATCTTCCTCCGTCTCGCGGGGAGACAACTTCATGATAGCGGCCGGGTTCCAGCGGAGTCAACCGAAGCGCGGCGGGGACGTCCTCGCCCAGCGACGCTCCTACTTCCCGGCGGCCAGGCGGCGGGCGATGCCGGCGGCGTGGCGGCCCTGGAAGCGCGCGATGGCCAGTTCGTTCTCCGAGGGCAGGCGCTTCCCGTCTCCGCCCGCGATGGTGCTCGCGCCGTAGGGCGAGCCGCCCGTGATTTCGCTAACGATAGTCTGGCGCGGTTCGCTATAAGGGACGCCCACCACAACCATGCCGTGATGCAGCAGCGTGGTATGGAAGCCGAGCAGCGTGCTCTCCTGGCCGCCGTGCTGTGTGGCGCTGGCTGTGAAGACGCCGCCCACTTTGCCGATCAGCGCGCCTTTGGCCCACAACCCGCCGGTCTGATCCAGGAAGTTGCGCATCTGCGCGCACATGTTTCCAAAGCGCGTGGGAGTGCCGAAGAGAATGGCGTCCGCCTCAGCCAGTTGCACGGGCTGGATGATCGGAACGTGGGCGAATGCGGCGCGCGCCGCCTTGGCCCCGGACCGCTCCAGCATCTCCTCCGGCATCAATTCGGGCACCTGGTACAACGCGACCTCCGCGCCCTCCACCTCGCGCGCGCCCTCCGCGACCGCTTCCGCCATCCGGTAGATGTGGCCGTACATGCTATAGAAAACTACCTGAACTTTTACCGTCATACTCAGATGATGCGCGCTAAACAGTTGGGATTCAAGCTAGATCGCGCCGGAATTCTGTTTGAGCAGCGACAGGAACTCGTCGCGGGTCTTCTTGCGTGCGCGGAAGGCCCCCAGCATGGCGCTGGTGATGGCGCCAGAGTGCTGCTTCTCGACGCCGCGCATCATCATGCAGAAGTGGCGCGCCTCGCAGACCACGCCCACACCCAACGGGTCCAGCACGTCCTCCAAGCATTGCGCGATCTCCTGGGTCAGCCGCTCCTGGATCTGAAGCCGGCGGGCGAACATGTCGACGATCCGCGGGACCTTGCTCAGGCCCAGCACTTTCTGTTTGGGCAGATACGCGACGTGGATCTTGCCGAAGAACGGCAGCAGGTGGTGCTCACACAGGCTGAAGAACTCGATGTCGCGGACAATGACCATCTCGTCGTACTTCACCTTGAACATCGCGCCGTTGACGACCCGTCCGATCTCCTGCCGATAGCCGCTGGTGAGGTAGCGCAGCGCCTTCTCGACGCGCTCGGGAGTCCTGGCGAGGCCTTCGCGCCTTGGGTCCTCCCCGAGCTGGCGCAGCACCTGCTCCATCAGCGTCGCAATCGAAGCTTCGTCCCGGCTGGGTGTAATGGCCTTCACAACGGCTCTGCTATTCATGGTAGTTCAATCGCGTTCCTTTTCGTTTCCCGGATGCGGATTCTCTCCAGGCGCGGCCACTCGCCGGGAAACACCGCGCTCCAAGCGGCGCGCAGCCGCCGCTCAATTTCCAACGCCAGATTCTCCGCGGTCGGGACCGTAGAGGCAAACTCGGCTACGTCCTGGTTCAGGTTGCGATGGTCGAACGGGCGGATCGCTTCGCCAGCCACCAAAGCATCCAGCGCGGCCACGTCGGCCACCCGGCCCGAGCGCTGGTCCACCGGGCCAAGCACGCCGACCTCCAGCAGGTAGTCGTGGCCATGCCCGCGCGGGTTGTTGCACTGGCCGTAGAGTTCCCGGTTCTGGGCCTCGCTAAGCTCCTGCGAGTGCAGCCGGTGCGACGCGGAGAACCGGTAGCGGCGGGTGAGCCGGATCACGGCTCCTCCCCGAAGTACTCCACCCAGAGGTCCTCGGTCTCGTAGACGCGCACCGAATGCAGGCGGGCGGCGGGCGAATTGAGGTGCGGCGCGACGCGCTTCCAGATCTCGATGGCCAGGTTCTCGGGCGTGGGCACGACGCGGTCGAAGGGCGGCACTTCGTAGTTCAAGAAGCGGTGGTCCATCGGCCCCACGACTTCGCGGTGCAGCACCTCCTTGATGCGTTTCAGATCGAAGACCATGCCGGTGACGGGATCGGGGCGCCCCTCCAGGCTCACCTCGACCGCGAAATTGTGCCCATGGCCATGCGGGTTGGCCGATTCGCCGTACAGCGCGCGGTTCTCGCGGTCGTCCAGACCGGGGCTGCGGCAGACGTGCGACGCCGAGAACTCGACCCTGCGCGTGATCAACATGCCTTCATCCTACAGATGCGCGCCCGTCCGAATGGGTACACTAAAATGATAGGAATTCCAGATGGCAGCCGTCAAAACCGACCGCATCCTCCAAGGCCTGATCGCCGCCACGCTGTTGGCCCTGAGCTGCGTGGTGATCGACACCATGCGCGAGAAGGTGGTGGTGGCCGGCGACACCGCGCCCCAGTTTTCGATCGCGACCGACGCGGGGCGCACCCTGACGCGCTCGGATTTCGGCGGCAAGCTGCTGGTGCTCAACTTCTGGGCGACCTGGTGCCCGCCCTGCCTCGAGGAACTGCCGTCGCTGGACGAGTTCCAGAAGACCTTCGCGGACTCGGGGGTGGTGGTGCTGGGCGTGAGCGTGGATCAGAACCTGCGCTCCTACCGCGGTTTCCTGGCCAAGACCAAGGTCGCGTTCCAGACGGCCCGCGACCCCGAGGGAAAGATCGCCGCGGACTACGGCACGTTCAAGTACCCGGAAACCTACATCATCGACAGCCAGGGCGTGGTGGTCGAAAAGATCGTCGGCGCGGTCAACTGGACCGACGCCGCGATGATTGCCCGGGTGAAGCGCCTGCTTTCGTCGTGATTCCCGCGCGGGCACGCCGCTGTATGCCGAGCCGGCGCGCGGGCTGAAAGCGGCTCCCGGTCCAGGCGTAGTCGATGCGGAAGTTCTGGGCCGCGAGTTCGCGCTCGACGAATTCCCGCTCCAGTTCATTCACGCCGAACTGCCCGTCCTTGACGGCTGGCGCATCGCCGTCGCCGTCGCGATAGCCGCCCGGCCGCACCTCGCCGCAGCGATAGGTGTACACATCCCCGTCCAGCAGGTTGCGGAGGTTCAAGGCGAACGTCTCGCGGGTTTGCAGCCAGCGTCCCGTCTCCGGCGCGGCTATCCGGTAGACCATCAGGATCGTCTCGTAGGCGCGGTCCGGGACCTCGGTCTCCGGATGGAGTTCGTGGCCCGCAATCGGCTTCAGCCGCGGCGCGCCGAAAACGAATGGCCCGCGGCCGTACTCCGAAACAAAATGCCGCGCTTTGGCGATTTGCATGAGGGCGTCGTAGCGGAAGTCGGCCAAGCCGAACAGCGCGCCCGTGGCCACCTCCAGCCCCGCCGCCATGGCCCGCTCGTGATTGTCCATGCGCTCGCGAAACGCGCGCTTGTGCGGGCTCGCGGCGTGCCACCGGTCGTAAGCCCGCGGGTCCAGTGTTTCGTCCCATTGCACGATTCCGAAGAGCCCGGCCTCTTTGAGCGCCGCGTAGGCCTCGCGCGAGAGGTGCCCGGTGCAAAGCAGCGCCCCCGAGCCAGGTTCGTTCCCGAGCGCCTGAACGAGCTGGCCGACATAGCGCACGTGCAAGTCCGTCGTGAATTCGGGGTCGGTCGCATACACCAGTTCGACCACCCGGGCGTCGCGCTCCAGCACCGCCTCGATCTCCGCCCCCAGATCGCCGGGCGTCAAGCGCCTGCGCACCGCGGCCTGGCGGAACGCCGAGAAGTTGCAGTACGCGCAAGTGTCGATGCAAAAGCTGGAAACGTAGATCGGCGCCACGTAGCGCACCCTGTTCCCCACCGGCTTGCGCCAGCGCTCCAACACGAATGACCGCAGCATCTCAAACTGCTCCACCGCTTCCCGTGTTCGTCCGATTTCGAGAAGTTCGGCCAGCTCCGAAAGCCCCAGGGGCGCGCCGCCGCTCGCGGCCAGCAAATCCTGCAACCGCTGCACCGAAGGACACCGCACGCGAGCCAGGATCTCGCGAACCTCGCCGCTTTTCTCGTCGAATATCGAGCTGAACGCAGGCATGAAAGACTGTTCCAATTATCCCTCCATCGAACATCGCGGCGCGGGCGCTTGCTACGATGGACCCCATGGAACCGAAATCGCTCGCGGGCCGCGTCGCGGTGGTTACGGGAGGCAGCCGGGGCCTGGGGAAGGCCATCGCTCTGTCGCTCGGGTCCGCCGGGGCAAGTCTGGCGCTGGTGGCCAGGGACATGGCCGCGCTCAACGCCGCCGCGGATGAGGTTCGAGCCGTAGGCGCCGAGGTGGCGGCTTTTTCAGCCGACCTCGCCGATGAACAACAGGTGGCCCGGCTGCAAGGCGACATTCTCGGGCGCTTCGGTCGCGTGGATATTCTCGTGAACAACGCGGGGATGAACATCCGCAAGCCGGTGGTCGAGTTCTCGCTCGCCGAGTGGAACGCCGTGCTGGCCACCAACCTGACCAGCGCCTTCCTGATGTGCCGCTCGCTGGTTCCGCAGATGAAGGGACGCGGCTACGGACGCATCGTAAATCTGACCTCCATCATGAGCCACATCTCCATGCCGGGCCGCGCGGCGTATTCGGCGAGCAAAGCCGGGCTGCTGGGATTCACGAAAGCTCTCGCTCTGGAGCTGGCCGGCGACGGCATCACCGTGGTGGCCATAAGCCCAGGGCCGTTCGTAACCGAGATGAACGCCGCTCTCATCGAGAACCCGGAGTTGAATCGCTATTTCACTTCGCGGATTCCCATCGGACGGTGGGGCAACGCCGCCGAAATCGGACAACTGGTCCTCTATCTGTGTTCCCCGGAAGCCGGGTTTATAACTGGCGCCGATATTCTTATCGATGGCGGCTGGACGGCGCAGTAAGGTCCCGGCCCCATTTTACCGGAGCGCCCCGCGATGGGGCGAGGTCACTGGCCTCGCGCTGGGCGATGGAAGAGTTTTCGCTTAATGTCCGGCCAGAACTCTTTGAGCACTTGGGAGAACGAATCGGTTCCCAACTGCGTCGCCAGCTTCACCACGTTGTCCTTGACGTCTCTGTCCGCCGGGTAGTACGCATTCGAAATGGCCGTGGCAACCGAATTTCCGATGACCTCGGCGTAATTGAAACGCCAGCTTCCGTTATCCCTGCGCGTAACGAAGATGCGGGTGGCGGCGTACCAGGCGCGCGATTTCTTGCTCCCCGTGGCTCGGCGAAAATAGCGTGGATCGTCGTGCAATAGAGCAGGCCACAGGCCCTCCGTCATCATGTTGCCAATGGCCTGATCGCCATAGGCGGCGGCGAAGCGCTTCGCGTACCCCTTGACCCCCTGCCCGAACTCGGGGTCGGAGCCATCCAATTGGTACAGGCCCGCAAAAGCGCCGGACAGCGGAATAATCGGCCAATCGAAGGAGTCTTTCGCGGCGATCCCGAACTTCTGCCCCGCCGTCAGGGGCTGGAACGGCACGTCGGAATTCGCAGTCCGATAGTTCGGGAGCACTCCGAAGATCCGCTTATCGGGCGGCGCCTCAAGGGACGCAGGCGCTGGGGAGATGGCCCCGGAATCCGGCGCTGGACTTGCAGCCGGGTCCCCGCCAGGCTGCTGGGCGGGAGTCGGCTGGCTGGCGGACGGCTGTGCGGCGGGCGGCTGTGTGTCCGGCTGCTGAGCCGTAGCGCTCGCCGAGAGGGCCAGAACCAGAACCAACGCGCACCTGAGCGCCAGGCCTTCCGTAGGCCTCCGAAAACTGCCTCTTGCGAAGATCAAGATTCCGCCCCTCCACAATCGACACACCAGTCTCGCATCAATCATAAGATGCCGGCCACACGCCTAACGTTACAGCCCAAGTAGCGCCGGCGGTCTTGCCGCCGGTGCCCTTATTCATGCCGCAGGGCGACCACCGGTTCGACCCGGCTGGCTCTGCGCGCGGGAATCGCCGCTGCCAGCAACGCCACCCCCAGCATTGCCACCACGGCGAAGACAAACGATAGGGGATCGCCAGGCGCGACTCCAAACAGCAAGCTGGCGACCACACCGGTGGCCGCGAGCCCACCGCCGATCCCAACCGCGATGCCCACCAGCACCGGAACCAGGGCTTCGCCCACCATCATCCCCAGGATTCCCCAGCGTCCCGCCCCCAGCGCCATCCGTATCCCCACTTCCTTCGTCCGCTGCGCCACCGCATACCCCATCACCCCGTACAATCCCACCGCGGCCAGCGCCAGCGCCAGTGCTCCAAAGCAGCCGCACGAATAGGCGGTCATGCGCTCGTTGTTGAGCCGGGCGTTCACCGTGTCTTCCAGCCTGGCGCTAGCCAGCAGTGGCACGTTGGGGTCCATGTCGCGCAGTTCCCGCTGGATCGCCGCAATCGCCGGAGCCGCCTTTCCCGGAACCCGCATGACGAGCGCGCGCGCTTCCGCCCCATTGCTCCAGCTCGGCACATAGATGATGCCAGTCTGATCCGCCTCCTTAACATCGGCGTAGTGAACGTCCTTTACCACCCCCACAATCTCGATGGCCATCTCGGCCGAGTACGGGTAGTCGAAGCTGAGATGGCGCCCCACCGCGCCCGCGCCGCCAAACAGCCGGCGGGCGAGCGATTCGTTGACGATGCAGACCCGCGATGCGTTGGCGGGCGAATCCTTGCCGCCTCCGGCCACGTGCCCCATCGCGGCGAGCAGATTGTCGTGCGGCGTGATCGCCGGTTCGTCGCGCGCCTCAAAACCGCGGCCCAGCAGCACGGGAATTCCCAGCGCCTTGAAGTATCCTTCGCTCACCGGATTGCAGTACACAATGGCTCTTTCGCCCGGGCGAGGCTGGTAGCCTTCCGCCGAGAACAAACGTGACATCGCATACCCGCCCATCGGCGTCATCCCGGCCAGGCCGGCGGATCGAACCTCCGGAATGCTGCGCGCGCGCTCCAGCAGTTGATCGTAGAAGGCACGCAGCCGGTACCCTTTGTACCCCAGCTTGGAGGCGTCCACGTTCACAACCAAAGCGTTCTCGCGCTGGAAACCCAAATCGACGGACTCCAGATTGCGCAGCGTCCGGATGAAGAGCCCCGCGCCCGCCAGCAGCGCCAGCGACAAAGCAACCTGGCCCGCGATAAGGATCTTGCCCAGCCGCACTCGAGTTCCGCCCGGGGACGAGAATCCGCTGTCTTGCGCAACCTGCGCCAGGTTCTCGCGCGCGATCCGAAGCGCGGGCGCCAGTCCGGCCAGAATGCCCGTGAGCAGCGTCAGGCCGGCCGCGAATGCCGCCAGCGCCAGGCTGGGCCGAAGGTGCAGGTCGGGAGGGACGAGATTGGCCGCCGCCATCGCCGCCACGCTCGCATACGCCAGCATCAATCCGGCGGCGCCGCCCATGGCCGCCAGCACCAGGCTCTCGGTCAGGATCTGCCGGACCAGCCGCGCTCGAGTCGCCCCCATCGCCAGCCGCACCGCAACTTCCTTGCGGCGCCCGGCGGCGCGCGCCAGCAGCAGGTTGGCGATATTGGCGCACGCAATCAGCATCACCAATCCGGTGGCCGCCAGCAGCGCCACCAGCGGATCCACGGCATACGGTCGGCGGAAGGATACGCCGTGCGCGCCGGGCGTCAACGCAATCTGTTCCTCCGGCGGATACGTTCTAGCCTTGCCTCCGCCCTTGACGGCTGCCTCGTTGAGCGCGTCGGCGACCCGCGGCCAGAGCACCCTCATCTCGGCCTGAGCCTTCTCCATCGATACACCCGGCTTCAGGCGAGCCATCGTGCTAAGCCAAAACGCTCCCGGCGAATTCCAGACGGGCGCCGCCGCGGGCGTGATCAGCGGAAACATGGTCAGCGGAATGAACGCGTCCGCCCGGTAGTCGTTGAAAACCCCGCCGAAACCCTTTTCGGCGACGCCCACGATTTCGAGCGGGTATCCATTCACCGCAAACTTGCGGCCGATGACGTCCAGCCTGCCCCCCAACCGCCGCTGCCAATAGTCGTAGGCCAGGATCGCGACTTGCGATCCACCCGGCTTTTGGTCGTCGGCCTCCGCGAGAACCCGCCCCGCGGCCGCGCTAACCCCCAGGGTTGGGAAGTAGTTGCCGCTCACGAAGGACACGTGCCCGACTTCCACCGCCGGCGCTCCCTCCGGCCGGACCCCCACGGTCCCGATCCAGTAGGGTTGGCTGCTGGCGAACATGCCGGAGAAGACCTGGTTGCGGTCGCGGTACTCGCGGTAAAACGGGTAAGTCCCGCTGCGGCCCCCTTCGATATTGACCAGCCCGCCGGGGTCGCGCGCCGGAACCCTCCACAGCAGCACCTGATCTACCAGGCTGAAGATGGCGGTGTTCACGCCGATGCCCAGCGCCAGCGTGGCCACGGCAACCGCGGTGAATCCTGGATTCCGTCGCATCGAGCGCACCGCGTAGCGCAGATCGTCGCGTGTGGTGGACATGTTTTAGTGGCAGCGCAGATTTCCGCGCTCGGCAACCTGACATCCGCCGGCGCCCGTCTACCCTCTTCTGAATACAACCTGTCCCAGCGTGCGGGTCGCCCCAACCAGGGAAAACTTCATGCCGGTTTCGCTAATGAACTCATCGAACGCCCGCAGTTCGTGATCCCTATTGTTGAACTCGTCGAAGTAGATGTAAGTCCCCGGAACGATATCGGCTTGTAGCGCTTTCAGGACGCAGATGGTGGAGGAATACAGATCCGCATCCAGATTGACGACGAGCACTTCATGAGGCGGGCATTTATACTTGGGCAGCGTTTCGTCGAACCATCCCTTGAAAAACTCAACCCGGCTGTCGTCAATCTGCGGAATCGCCCCCTCCGTGGAAAAATGCCCCTTTTGATGGTTGGCCAGCCATTTCTCCGGCAGTCCTTCAAAACTGTCGAACCCGTGGAGCTTGCTGTTCGGATTGAGCAGGAGCTTGGACCAGTACCGCGTCGCTTCGCCTTCAAACACGCCGAACTCCAAATACAGAACTTCGCGATTCCCTACCTCTTTCCCGACCAGATCGAACAGCTCCTCGCGTCGCGAAAACCGCCGCCTTGCATGGTACCCTTTCGCCCGCATCCATTGGCCCACTTTCAGATAGCTGATTGAAGCGTTGAGGTTGTCAACCGTGCGCGCCGAAAGGAATGCGCCGAGGCGGGTAAGAACGTACTTAAAATACTCTAGCATTGGGCTGATTTCCGTTTTGCGATGGGCCTTTTACATTGTCATACGCACGGCTGTTTCAGCGCACTAGCCATCTGGCTGCTTCTGGCGCCTTCACCACTTTACAACAGGCCGGCGAATCTCGGAATCCGCCAGGCAACCTCCCGCCCGCCGCGGCCCGCCCAGTGCCGGTGGTATCCTGCGATTGGCGGCTATGCAGCCTTCCAGACGTCAGCTTTTGCGCATGGCGGCTTCCTTGGCCGGGACGCGCTTCTTTCTGCGCGGCGAGCAGGAGACTCCGACCTTTTCCACCGGTGTGAACGTGGTCAGCGTGCTCGCCACCGTGACGGACAAGAAGGGAGCCATCGTCCGCGACCTGGCCAAAGACGATTTCCTGCTCTACGAGGACCATCGCCCGCAAACCGTCCGCTATTTTTCGCGCGAAACCGATCTCCCTCTCACGCTGGGGCTGATGGTGGATACCAGCATGAGCCAGGTCCGCGTGCTGGATGCCGAACGCGGCGCCAGTTTCCGCTTCCTGGACGTCGTCCTGCGCCCCAACAAGGACCGCGTGTTCCTCATGCAGTTCGATTTTAGGGTGCTCTTCCGCCTGGCGCTCACCTCCTCGTTCAAGGAACTCGACGAGGCGTTGTCCTTCATCGAAACCCCCACCCGGAGCCAGTTAGAGAACCAGTACGGCGGCGGCACGCTGCTCTACGACGCGGTGGTGGTCGCGGCCCAGGATGTCATGTCCAAGCAGCAGGGCCGCAAGGCCATGATCCTGATGACCGACGGCGTCGATACCGGCAGCGCCTCCACCGTGGACGAAGCCGTGGATGCCGCCCAGCGCGCCGACACGCTGATTTACTCCATCCTGTTCTCCGACCCCGGAGCCTACGGTCTCTTCGGCGGTCCGGATGGCCGCCGGCCCCTCACCCGCATGGCCCGCGAGACCGGCGGAGGCTTCTTCGAAGTCACCAAAAAGCAGAGCATCGATCAGATCTTCGGCATCATTCAGGACGAGTTGCGCAGCCAGTACAGCCTGGGCTACGTCTCGGATCAGCCCGTGACCGTCCCCGGATTTCGCCAGATTCAACTCACGACCCGCAGACCGGAATTGGTGGTCCAGGCCCGCGACCGCTATTGGGCCCGCCGCTGACCGCCTCCGGCGTCAAGGTCCTTGAGAGACTGCCCGTCCTTGGATTTCCACGCTTCAAGTCCGTTCGCGCTCCCGCCATGGATCACCACCGCCGCCGCGGATGGACTGGAGAACTCAACGTCCTTCGTGAGGACCAAGAAGCCGTCCCTCTCGATGAGTGTGCCATCTGCGATGAGCTGTTTCCGTAAGGCCACCACGTCAGGGTACCTGTCGGCCTTCGGGCGCTGCTTCAAGACAGCCGTGGAGCCCTTGAGAACCACGAAGCCGTTCGCGGTGCGATAGCCTCGCGCCTCAGCTCCCTTCATGCGGCAGAAGAGCACCCCGCCGGGCTGAGCATCGGCGGCGGTTTGGACCACCGGCTCGAGAATGTCGCAGCCGAGAACAGGAAGAAGCTGTCGGATGCGCGCCAGGAACACCTCCATATCCCCGCGGTCGGACTCCGGGAGCTTCGCTCCGCCAGCCTGGTTCTGTTCCAGCGCGAACCTGCCAACCTGATCTGCCTCGGAGAGGAGGCGGCTCTCAAGATACCTTACATGAGCCTTCGTGAGATTCTCGTCTTTGCTGACGAAGACGATGGCTGAAACCCAAAACTCCTTTGTCCTGTGGTCCTTCAGCCGGTCACGCACAACCTCCGCCTCGCCGACATAGGCCTGGGGCTTATTCCTGATCAGGTCGCTTCCAACGAGGATGTAGACTCCAGCTTTGACGAGCTCGGGGCGATCCAGAAGGCCGTCCAGTTCGGTGCGTGGCGCAGCGACAGCCATGCCGGTCCAATTAGAGATTTCCGCGGTACGCAGGCTCTTCGCGTCACCGCGTGGAAGAAAGAGCTTGATCGTTGCCGACGCCATGCGCTCGATGCCTCTGGATGACCTCGCGCCCCAACGGTGCCTTAATAGCCGGCCCGTCGCGACCACCATTCAACAGCGACGGTGGTGTCCTTAATTAGACCCGAGTTCCACACGCCAGTCAAGATCGAGCCGCCCCGCGAACGCTATCATAGTCGGCATGAAACGATTCATTACCCTGATGGCGTTCGCCGCCTGCGCGCTTGCGGCCCCGCCCGAGCCGAAACCCTCCGGAATGGATGCGGCGCGGCTGGCGCGGATTCCCGTTCGCATGAAATCTTTTGTCGACGGGGGCACGCTGCCCGGTGCTGTCACTCTTGTTGCCCGGCACGGCGCGATCGTGCGCCTGGATGCGGTGGGCTACCAGAATCTCGAGGACCGCAAGCCGATGCGCACCGACACCATCTTCCAGATCATGTCCATGACCAAGCCGGTCACCGCGGTGGGCATCATGATGCTGATGGAGGAGGGGCGCCTGGCGCTGAGCGACCCGGTGGAAAAGTACCTGCCCGAGTTCCGCCAGCTCCGAAGCGATTACCGGCCCATCACCATTCGCGACCTGCTCACGCACACCGCCGGCGTCAACACTCCCGAGATCGCCCGCAATATCATGTCGACCATGGACCTGACGCTCGCGGAGGCGGTCTCCTACTACGCCCAGGCGCCGCTCGATTTCGAGCCCGGCTCCCGCTGGAGCTACAGCAATCCGGGCTTCGCGACGCTGGGCCGCATCATTGAAGTGGTCTCGCGCCGGCCTTACGAGCGCTTCATCGACGAGCGCATCCTGAAGCCGCTGGGCATGCGGGACAGCTTTTTCTTCCCGCCCGCGAACAAGACCGGCCGCATCGCCATGGTCTACACGCTGGAGAACGCCGGGCTGCGCCGCGCCGGTTCCGAGATTTTTGGCGGAGCGCCCGACCAATACCGCAAGGGCGCGAAATACCCGTGCCCCGAATGCGGGCTGTACTCCACCGCCACGGACGTGTTTGCATTTCTCCAGATGATGCTGAACGGCGGCACGTCGAATGGCCTGCGGCTGCTCTCGCGCCAATCGGTCGACGTGATGACCATGCTGCACACCGGCGATCTCAAGGCGGGCTTCACGCCGGGGCTGGGTTGGGGCCTGGGCTGGACCGTGGTGCGCGAGCCGCTGGGCACGCTCGAGTTGCGATCGCTCGGCACATTCGGCCACGGCGGCGCCTTCGGCACCGAAGGCTGGGTCGACCCCAAGCGGGACCTGATCCAGGTGCTCATGATGGGGAAATCCGGCGGCAGCGCGCCCGAAGAGCGAAACGCTTTCTTCACGCTGTCCGCTTCGGCGGTTACCGACTAACCGAACTACCGCTCGACGGGCTGGACGCGGCTTCCATCGCGCAGCGCGGCCTCGGTCGAAAGCGCCACCTGGTCGCCTTCCTCCAGGCCCGACCGCACTGCCACGCGGGTTACGCTCGAGGCGCCCAGTTGGATGGGACGCCACTCCACACTCTCGCCGCGCAGCAGGTAGACGCCGGTCTGGCCTTTCTCCTTGCGCAGAGCTTCCTTGGGAATCGTTACGCCGTTCTCGACCACCTGCGATACGATCTCCGCGTTGATGTTGGTCCCGGGCAACAGCAGGAGGTCGGGATTTCGGATGGCGCAGATCACCTCGCCGATCTGCCGGGTCCCCAGCGCGGCGATTTGCGTGGGCATGGTGTCGACAACGCCGGTCCAAGGGTGCCCCGGTATGGCGTCCCAGGTGATGGTGACCGCCATTCCCGGCGCGACACGACCCAATTCCGGCTCATCGACGTATACTTTCACGCGGAGCTTCTCGATATCGCCGACCTGGGCCGCGATGTCTCCCAGATTCAGGTAGGCGCCCCGGCGGGCGGGCAGGTCGTAGACGATGCCGTCCATGGGCGCGCGCAGCAAGCTGCGCTCCAGCCGCGCCTGGGCCTGTTCGAGCGCGGCCAGCGCCTCGTGGAGTTTGGCCTCCGCCGCCACGCGATCCGCGGGACCCACCAAAGCGGCGCGCTTGCGTTCCAGGGCCTGCATCTCCGCCTGCCATTGCTGCACCTTCCGGTTCGCCTCGATGGCTTCCTGCTTGGTGGCAGCCTGCTTCTCCTCGAGGCGCTGCAGCATCTGGTAATCCCGCTGGGCGGCGTCGAGTTCCAGCTTGGCGCGTCCCAGCGCGTTGTCGATCTCGACGCGGGCGCTGGACCGGCCGCCTTGCCCGATCGTCTCCAGCTCGGCCCGTGCCTCGGAGACCGCAGCCTCGGCGGAGGCTACATCGGCGCGCGCGTCCCGCGCATCCAGTTCCACCAGCAGCGCGCCCTTGTCCACCTGCTCTCCCTTATGGACCACCACGCGGGAGACCGTGCCCGGCCGCTCCGCGCGCACCGCGACCCATTCCCAAGGTTCCACCTTGCCGTTTGTCTCCAGCGTGCTCACCAGCCTCTCGCGGCGCGCCTTCGCGAAGGGGACCTCCGGTGGACTGGCGCTCTTGCGGTGCAGCCACCAGGCCAACGCCAGGACCAGGATCACAGTCAGGATCAGGTAGATTCGCGTGCGAGACATGAGAGCGTCGGAAAACCTATTCTCCCAGATGACATACTGGAATGGCTATCCCACAAGCCGGTAAATCCGCATTGGTCTTGTCCGCGGGCGGAATGTTCGGCGCCTACCAGGCCGGCGTTTGGAAAGCGCTGGCCCAGCGGCTGCGCCCGGAGATTGTGGTGGGCGCGTCGGCAGGGGCGTTGAACGCTTGGGCCATCGCCGGCGGAGCGCCGCCCGCGGACCTCATCGATTACTGGCTGTCGCCGGAATGCGCGTCGCTGGCGACGTTTAGGCTCCTGCAAGCCCCCTGGCGCGGGGTCTTCGACGCCCGGCCGCTCCATGCGCGCATTCGCCGGTTGTGGGAGGCCTACCGGCCACAAACGGAAATCGGCGTGGTGGCAACCGAGATACCGCGCTTGCGCCCCCGGCTGTTTCGCGGCCCGGAAATCGAGTGGCGTCACCTGGCGGCATCCACCGCCGTTTTGGCGTGCTACCCGCAAATCCGGATCGAGGGCCGAATCTATAGCGACGGAGGCTTGCTCGAAACCTTGCCGCTGTGGGCCGCGGTGCAGATGGGCGCGACTCGCATCGTAGCCGTGAACGTGCTCGCGCGCGCTCCTTCGCGTCTGGCCGGATGGGCCGTCCGCGGATTTCGCGAGCTGGCGCCAGCTCCACCGGCCGCGCCTGCGGACATCGAAGTGATCGCCATCTTCCCGAGCCGTTCGCTGGGGCGCTTGCGCGAAGCCGTATTCTGGCGCCGCGAAGCCGTCCAGCGCTGCCTGGAGATGGGCGAACAGGACGCCGCGCAAGTGGCCCTGTGGCCGCTCGGCGGATAGGGTTACAATGATGGCTATGCCGGTGTTCAAGGTCTATCGCCTGCGCGACGCCCACTACCAGCAGTTCCGGTGGGCGCCCCATACGGTCGGCGCGGCCGAGGTGAAGCGCAAGGACTATGAACCGGCCGGCGAGGTGGAGGCGCCCAGCGTCTACGCGGCTTGGTCCCAGTTACGAGAGAAGGGGCAGGCTCTGCGGGTCGGCGACCTGCTCGAATCCGAGGGCGGCGACTTGCACATCTTCAAGTACGTAGGCATCGAAGCGGCGCACTGGTTCGTCCCGGAGGTGAAGCCCGGCCCGGAGGCGGCCGACCAGCTCCGCGAGGCGCCTGGGGGGAGCGCGCCGGCTCCTTAGGGCGCAGTCGTTTATGAAGAACGTGGACCCCCTGGGGTGGCGAACTCTGGATGCGTGCGGCGACGGCGTCGAGCCGGTCAACGCCTTCGCGCTGGTCACCTATATTCCCGCTCCTCTCGGCCGCTTCCTGGACGACTTGCGTCTCGAGCTGGTTCCCACCTTTCTCCCGCGCGCGCACGCCACCATCCTCCCGCCCCGGCCCTTGGCGGTCGACCCTCGGGTGGCCTGGCAGCATGTGTACGCGGGCATCAAGGATTTCCCGCCTTTCGAAATCGTGGCCGGAGAAGTGGGGATGTTCAAGTCCACCTCGGTGGTTTACATCGCCATCGGAGCGGGCCGGCGGGTTCTCTTGCAGATGCACGACCAGTTGAACGCCGGACCGCTGGGCTGCAAGGAGCCGTTCGAATACCGCCCGCACATCACGCTGGCGCAGGATCTCAGCCCCGAGCGCGCCGCGGTTGCCTACGAGCTGGCGCGCCGCCGTTGGGCGGAGTATGCCGACCAGCGCTGGTTCGCCGTGGATCGCGTGGTCTTCGTCCAGAACACTAACCGCAAGCGTTGGCTGGACTTGGCCGAAGCCCGTCTCGGCGTCCCCTCCGCCCGGTAACGCCTACCGCAACGGGTTGCCGTCCTCGGCCAGCGCCGCCCGCGGCATGAAGACCCTCCGATTCCGAGGGATGGAGGGGAGCCGGCCAGCATGCCAAAATGAGAATCCTGGGTAAGCCGTCTTGAGGAGGACGCCCGGCCATGGCGAATTCGACCGATCCACCCAACCCGAGTGGGTTCTATCGTTGGGAGGCCGCCGGCAAACCGATCACAATCTTCATCAGTCTGGACTTGGTGGATCGTCTGGAGCGCGAGACGATCCAGGCATTCAAGGCTATAACCAGCCGCGGAGCGGAGATCGGCGGGGTCCTGGGGGGACGGGTCATCGTCGGCAGCCCGCCGACGGTGATCGTCGAGCGATTCGAACCGGTGAAGTGCGACTACTCGCGCGGGCCCCTCTACAGGCTGTCGGGAGCGGACAAGGATCGCATGCGGCAGACGCTCGAGCGAATCGCCAACGCCGGCGGCGCCG
>Ga0326728_10007308_pt1 | contig 28601 bp, 23 predicted proteins | sample MB3enrmetagenome_FD_207602 | JGI IMG/M metagenome (GOLD analysis project Ga0326728, IMG submission 207602) | Lab enriched peat soil microbial communities from McLean, Ithaca, NY, United States - MB31MN | ecosystem: Environmental > Terrestrial > Soil > Wetlands > Peat | place: USA: New York... | reverse complement strand
GCTTTGGGGCGAAACTGGGGGACACACCTACAGGGTGCGTAAGGGGCAGCAAATCTCCCGTCAATTCGGCTCTCGGTGGCGACGCTTAAGGCGCGCGGCGCAGGTTATTTGAAATGCCTCGTGGTGGCTGTGGGCAACCGGTTGGAGTCAGAACATGTTCCTGATGAAGTATGACGATAAATGGCAGGCGGCGTACCTGCCCGGACGAGAGTTCCCTGGAGAGTTCACATGGCTGAAGTAACCCCTCGCGTTGCCACCGATTCCACCGAGCAGATTTCCGACTCCGCTCCCGCCCGCCGCAAGGCGCCGGGATTGACCTTCCGCCGGTTGTTTACCCAGGCGGGAGTGTCTCCCTATGACGCGGTGCAATGGGAGGTGCGCGACGCCCTGATCACCGATTCGCAGGGCAAGAAGATCTTCGAGCAGAAAAACGTCGAAATTCCCCAGGACTGGTCGCAGACGGCGACCAACATCGTGGCCAGTAAATATCTGCACGGCACGCTGGGCACGCCCGAGCGCGAGACGGGCGTACGGCAACTGGTGACGCGCGTGGCGGAAACCATCCGCGATTGGGGCATGGCGGGCGGATATTTCCGGCGCGCCGAAGACGCGGCGATCTTCCACGATGAACTGGTGCACATTCTGCTGCATCAGATGGCGGCCTTCAATTCGCCGGTCTGGTTCAACGTGGGCTGCGACCGCCTGGAACCCAATGCCGACGCCCAGAACTGGCACTGGAATCCGCAAGCGCAGCGGGTGGAATTCTCCCGCACCGGCTATCACACCCCGCAGTGCTCGGCCTGCTTCATCAATTCCGTGCGCGACTCGCTGGACAGCATCCTGACCCTGGCCAAGACCGAGGGCATGCTCTTCAAATGGGGTTCGGGCACGGGCACGAACCTGAGCTCGCTGCGCGGCTCCATGGAACAGCTTTCCGGCGGCGGCCAGGCCAGCGGCCCGCTGAGCTTCATGAAGGGCTTCGACGCTTTTGCCGGCGTCATCAAGAGCGGAGGCAAGACGCGCCGCGCCGCCAAGATGGTGATCCTCAACATCGACCATCCCGATATCGTCGACTTCATCGACTGCAAGGCCAAGGAAGAAGCGAAGGCCTGGGTCCTGATGCAGAGCGGCTACGACGGCTCCACGCCCGATTCGGAAGCCTATTCGTCGATCTTCTTCCAGAACGCCAATAATTCCGTGCGCGTCACCGACGAATTCATGCACGCGGTGGAGGACGACAAGCCCTTTTCCACGCGTTCCGTGCGCGACGGCCAGCCCGTCCGCGAATACCATGCGCAGGAACTGCTGCGCAAAATCGCGGTCGCCACCTGGCAATGCGGCGATCCGGGCATGCAATTCGATTCCACCATCAACCGCTGGCACACCTCGAAGATTTCGGGCCGCATCAACGCCTCGAATCCGTGCAGCGAATACATGTTCCTGGACGATTCGGCGTGCAACCTGGCCTCGCTGAACCTGATGAAGTTCGCGCCCAACGGCGTTTTCGACGTGGAAGCCTTCCGCCATGCCGTGGACGTCATCATCACCGCCCAGGAGATCGTGGTGGATTTCAGCGGTTATCCCACGCAGGCCATCGCCTCGAACTCGCACGACTTCCGTCCGCTGGGACTCGGTTACGCCAACCTGGGCGCGCTGCTGATGGCCAGCGGCCTGCCCTATGACTCCGATTCCGGCCGCGATTATGCCGCCGCCATCACCTCGATCATGTGCGGCGAGGCCTATTTGCAGTCCTCGCGCATGGCCGAGATGTGCGCGCCCATCACGCCCATAGCGGAAGCGCTGACCGCCCGCGAAGCCAGGGCGGAGATCGGTCCGGGCGCCGCTCCCGGCTTCCCGGTAAATCGCGAGCCGTTCCTGGACGTGATCCGCATGCATCGCGCCTCGGTCAATCAACTCGGCACGGCGCCCAGCTCGATCAACGGCCATATGGCGGAGCTGAAGAAGGCCTGCGAGCAGGTGTGGGACACCGCCCTGGCCCACGGTCAAAGGTTCGGCTATCGCAACTCGCAGGTCACGGTGCTGGCGCCCACCGGCACCATCGGCTTCATGATGGATTGCGATACCACCGGCATCGAGCCCGAACTCGGGCTGGTGAAATACAAGAAACTGGTGGGCGGCGGCATGATCAAGATCGTCAACAACACCGTGCCGGCCGCGCTGTTCAAGCTCGGCTACTCCACCGATCAGACCAACGCCATTGTCAGCTACATCGACGCCACCGGCACCATCGAGGGCGCGCCGCATCTGCGCGAAGAGCATCTGCCGGTGTTCGACTGCAGCTTTAAGCCGTCCAAAGGCACGCGCTCCATCCCTTACATGGGCCACCTGCGCATGATGGCCGGCGTACAGCCCTTTATTTCCGGCGCCATCTCCAAGACGGTCAACCTTCCCGAGAATGCCACCGTCGAGGATATTATGGACGCATACATGGCGGCCTGGCGTCTGGGGCTGAAGGCCGTCGCCGTGTACCGCGACGGCTGCAAGAAGGCGCAGCCGCTGGTGCTCTCCAAAGAGATCAAGGAGAAGGTGGTGGCCGTGGCCGAGAAGCCCACCAAGCCGGAGCCCGTGGTCGAGGAAGACGACCTGGATGCACCGCCGCGTTCCGTGCGCCATAAGCTGCCCCCCGAGCGCCTCTCGATCACCCATAAATTCAATATCGCCGGCCATGAGGGCTATATCACCGTGGGCTGCTATCCCAGTGGACAGCCGGGCGAAATCTTTATCACCATGGCCAAGGAAGGTTCCACGGTCAGCGGCCTGATGGATTCCTTCGCCCTGGCCATCTCCATGGCTTTGCAGCATGGCGTGCCGCTCAAACTGCTATGCGAGAAGTTCGAGCACACGCGCTTCGAACCCAGCGGCTGGTCGCAGAATCCCGACATCGGCTATGCCAAGTCGATCATGGATTACATCTTCCGCTGGCTGCACCTGCGCTTCCTGACCGGCCAGCAGCAGACGCTGTTCGAAGGTCTGCGTCCCAAATCTCCGGTGGCCCTCGCCGGCCCCGGAGAAAACGGCACGCTGGCGCCCACGGAAAGCGCCCCGCCGGCGCCTCCGGTTGGCCAGGGCACGCTGCCCTTGACGCCGCAGAGAGGCAAGACCGAGCCCATGTACCATGCCGCCGACGGCCTCAAGGATTTATACGAGATCGGCGACGCGCCCTCCTGCCCCACCTGCGGCGCCATCATGGTCCGCAACGGGAGTTGCTACAAATGCCTGAGTTGCGGCTCGACCTCAGGGTGTTCATAGCTAATTTTTAGCGACCTTTTTACTGGAGCAGAGAACATCCTGCTCCATTTTTTTGGGTTGTCCGTTCCCGTCGCCCGTCCCCCGTCTCCCGCCCGATGGTCGTTTCACGTTTTTCGTTTCACGTTCTAAGTTGAAAATCGCAATTGGCGAAGGAGTTTGGAGTTTATAGTCTGCAGTTTTCAGCCAAACAAAAACCGTCGGCCTCCGGCGAGCGTTGAAGAAATCAAGATGCTCAACCTTCTCAACATTGCGTGGCCCGATCCTTGTTTGCTTGCTGCTAATTGCTTATTACTTGCAGCTGCTCTTATGTGACAAATTTTGTGAAGGCCGCCAAACCGTCCCAAGCCTTCCGTTGGAAACATTGGACATGTGGCCGAAATCCGCCAAGACCGCATGCATTCACACTTTTTGTTTCCCGTTTTGAAACTGAAAGCCGCAATTGGCGAATGGCGAGGGAGAAGGTTATCAACCTTCTCATCATCCGTCCCCAAGACCACCTGACTCTCGCGCAGGGACGCGGAGGCGCGGAGTTTCAAATTCCACGCCCCCGGGACTCGGCTCCGCACTTCTTGCCAACGGCCGATGACGCTTCTTCTGTTGTCAAAGAACTCGTCCCCTGCCCTCCCTGGGGCGAGCAGACCGGCGGTTGGCAGTAACCGATCACCAGCCTTCGGCAGCGTTGATTCTCCGGCGGCGCAGCGCGGAAAACAATACTGTGGAAACGGCTTTTTTGGGGTTTGAGGTTCTGTGGTGTTTGGGACCTGCTCCTAGCTCCTGACTCCTCGCTATTAACTACTTTTACGTGGAAACGGATTTTTGCGGGGCGGGAAAATACCGGGCAAATTGTACTCCCCGATGACCTGTGTCCCACCTAATTTAAGCCGACACTCTCACGATTCTGCCCGATGTGCCTCGTGGTAGTATTCCCCCATCATGCGAATTCTGATTTGTTGTGCCGCCTTGCTTGCGAGTATTAGTGCGTTAGCCGTAGATCATCAATCGACTTCGCCTGTTGTGCAGTTTGAGCTTGGTCGGCACACGCATTTCGATTTCGGGCCTCCGTTCGACTACTACGAAGTGTTCTTGGTACGCCCAGTACCGAACGGTACTTCTATCGAAAGAATTATTCTAGCGCCGCCGGGCAACGCTTGTACCAAGCCGGCAACCGTCGAGATCGCTTCAACGACAGTAAACAAGCCGGTGGCAGCTTTCTTGGGCAAGACGGATCCTTGCGCGATTCCAGAGGAAAAAATCAGCCGGGAAGCGAAACGCTGCAAGGACTGCCTTATTTTCAGCAGTGCCAGCATTGCCGTGCAGGCTCAGTGCGGCTCACAACCCCGGACTGTCCGTTTCAGCGTTCTCGACAAAGACATGTTCGATGCCAACGCCGGCACGCCGGAGTACACTTCCTGGGCAATGGGGGTTACGAAGCGGTTGGACCGGGCGGTCGGGCCAGGGGTTATGGAAAAACCGGCATTTTCAAGTTTTCGCAAAGAAACACCCCTGCCGCTAAAGCTTCCAAATTCGAAAAGTTTGACCGATATAAGTGCGGGTGTGTATGACGGGCTCTTCGAGGGCAGCAAGCACAAGCCGTCCGACTTATATCGCGCCGCTGTGAATCGCCCACTTGGCCCTGACGTGCGTTTGGCCCGAATTTCCCTTCAGCCGGAAGCATTCGTGAGGCCGGTCTACCCCTCGGCTGCGATCATGGACAATGCAGAAGGCACTGTTCACATTCAGGCAAGAGTAGACGCGGATGGCGCCTTGGCGGATGTTTCCGCCGCTAGCGGTCCACCAGTTTTTCTCGAATCGGCAAAGAAGGCGGCCAGTCTTTGGAAATTCCCTAGAACTGCTGCAGGCCAGCACATCGAAGCGACACTGGATTTCTCTTTGAATTGTCCGGAATCGCTTCGCTAAGGCTTGGCAGGGGTGCAATAAGGCAGGCCAGTCGGGGAGATAGCCTATAACAGGATTTCGGGGGGATTTCGGGGGGATTTCGGGGACGGATTTCGGGGACAGTCACCTCAATCTCCGAAGTTCCGGGCGGCGGGGCACTTGTTTATTGACAGAGGACCCGGGGTGGGCGGTCTTGGGGGCGGTAGGAATCCCGGGAACAGGGACAAATCCCGGGGACTGGAGCAAGCCGCTACACCGCTACACCGTGCAGCAACACGGAATTGAGGACGCGAAACTGCCCGCAAGTAAATGGAGGACGCCCTTTCCATAGGCCGGCATTTGTTGTGCGCAATTCCGTTTCCCTTGCTACTATTTGTACCAATCTTCCACCGCGAGGAGAGAGAGCATGACTTCTGAAACGCGTCCGTCGCGTCGGAGCCCGAGCATGGCTGCTGAGCGCAAACTGCGCGAGATTTTCGATAAGACCAGCGGCCATTGCCATCTCTGCGGCGACCCGATCCTCTTCGAGAATCGTGGCCGGGCGCCTTCGATGGAGGGCCACTGGGAGGTGGATCACGTCATCCAGCGCGACAAAGGCGGGTCTGTGAGCGTGGAGAACTGCCTCCCGGCCTGTACTCGCTGCAACCGGTTACGCTGGCACCGCACTGGAGAGGGTATCCGCGAGGTGCTTTGGCTTGGCACGATCGCCGTGAAAGAAATCAAGCGCGGCACCCCGATCGGCAGAGAACTGGAGCGCTTAAGACAAAAAAGAACGGAAGAAAACTCCAGGTGGCGGCTGGTGCGCAAGGCCCGCGCCCGGGCTGCGGTTGCTTATTGAACAGGAGACCGGGGAGGAGCGGTGGGAGCGGGACGTAAAACCCGGTGACGGGACGAAGAGCACCGCAAGGGGAAAAGACCAGTCGCGCCAGGGACGGCTATCATTGATCACGGGCGTATACAGCCGCGCCATCTGGCCGGACATCGGTCGTCCGCACTGCTCCGGCGTTTCAACACCTGGCGCCGGTTGCGTCCGATCTGCAAGAATAGGCCCCAATGAAGAAACGAAAGCGATTTCCGAGGGCAATCGATCCGGCGCGAGTCGGCAAGTATGCCGCATGTTGTCACAGCGGGGGAGGGTATGTCTGGGATGCCGTCCTGGAATATCGTGTGTGGTGTCACCCGGAACGCGGCGCACCCGACAAGGCGGAAGGAAGTGACTATTACTATGCATTCGTGTCCTACCCTGACGCCCTCCGGTTTTCGAAAAAATCCCCAGGCGCCGAGAAACCACTCGCTTTAATCCTGCAGAAGGAGTGCATCCTCGAACCAACCCCAGGCCAGTACGCTCATGTAAAGAAACGGCGAATCACGGAATGGCCAGTCGTCTTTCTTTCTCGTACGCGCCGCAAGAAGAACACCATTCCCGATTTCCTGTCGCCCAATGCGCCGAGAAATCGACTCGCCATTCTGCGCGGCCTTGCACAAAAAGCCAGACCAAAAAAACCGGTGACAGCGCGAATAAATGGGAAACGGCCTAAAGTGGAGAAAATCTGGGACCGGTGAGCCATTTTCTTGTAGCATACTTTTCTCGGCCTACTTGGTCGAAAGCCCCCGGCCCGCTGCAGTACCTTCCAAGCGAGATGCCATTCGGAGCCCGCGTCGCGGGCGGGATATGGTAGCCCCACGGCGCAAGCCTGGGGTAAATTGTGTGCCTCGGGGCAATAGCCCTCGGAGGGGGCGTAAGAATGCCACCCACCTTTACGAATGTCTTACTCCATACCATCTTCTCAACCCGGGAGCGCGCGCCCTTGCTCGCCGAGCCGATCCGTGCTGAAGTGCACGCCTACCTCGGCGGCATTTTGCGCGAAATTCGCTCCACGCCCATCATGATCAACGGCACGGCCGATCATGTGCATTTGCTCATGACTTTGCCGAGCGATATGGCGATTGCGGAGTGCCTTCGCCTGTTGAAGACAAACTCCAGCCGCTGGGTAAAGGAAAAATGGCCGGAAAGGCGGTCCTTCGCCTGGCAGAGCGGCTACGGCGCATTCAGCATGAGCGAATCACGCCGGGCCTCCGTTATTCGATACGTCCAGAATCAGGAAAAACATCACCGCAAGGTTACGTTCAAGGACGAATTCCTCACGTTTTTGCGGAAGCATGGAGTGGATTTCGACGAACGGTATGTTTGGAAATAGTTCTTTCGCCCGCGACGCGGGCTGGTGTCAAATTTCTTCGTTGCCCACAGGCTTGCGCCTGTGGCTACCGTATTCCGCCCGCATCCGCGGGCTCCTGGGCAGGAATAGCTTCGGAGAATGGGGGCCAGACGGGATTGGTTTCCCAAGGCGGTGAGAATACCCCGCTGCCTTGACCGTCTCTTAGCGCTGAGGTTGGTGGTCTGCCTGCCGCAGCCCGCGTAGCGGGCGAAATATGATAGCCTTACGGCGCAAGCCTGGAGTAAATTGTGTGCCTCGGACCAATAGCCCCCGGAGGGAGCCTAAGAAGGCCACACATTGGGCACCCGGCTTGAACCTTTGAACTCGATACCACCCGAGGCATGAGCGCCAGGCCACTGGGGTCGGCCACAGGGGTCGCTGGGGTCGGTGGGTCACCGGGGCCAGCCTGAACAGCGCGATTTTCTACCGAGCTTCCCGAAGAATCACCAACCGCGCGGATGAACTTGCCTTTTTTTTCTCGCTCTGGTCCTTGCGTTCAAGCACGCAGGGCCGCCATGATTGAAGATATGCTCACCAAGTTGCTGACTGAGGATTTCCTGGAAGAACTCGCGGGCGAGCGAGCCTTTGAGCGCGGTGAGGAATATTTTGCGGACGGGCTCGTGGACGAACTGCGGGAAACGAATGGCGCGATAACCGCGCGGGTGCGGGGCACCTACGATTACCGCGTGAAGCTGTGGGCCGAAGGCGACGAACTGGCCTTCGCGTGCACCTGTCCGGTCGGGCAAAGGAGCGAATTCTGCAAGCATTGTGTCGCCGTTGGATTGGAGTGGATCGACCGCCGCCGGAAAAACGGCGGCGTCTTCCGGCCGGCCGCAGGCGAGGTGACGGACGAGGACATCCGCTCGTATCTGATGCGGCAAGACAAAACCGCGCTGGCCGAGCTTGTCCTGGGGCATTGCGAGCTGGACTCGGAATTCCGCGATCGGCTGGTTCTCATAACCGCCGAAAAGGCCGGCAAGAAGCCCGATCTGGCGGTCTTGCGTGCGGCCCTCGATAAGGCAATTCGCCATCGCGGCTTTGTGGACTACCGCGCGATGCCGGCGTACGCGCGCGGCATCGAAAACGTCATCGACTCCCTCGAGACTTTGCTACAGCGCGGACATGCCAAAGCGGCCCGCGAACTCAGCGAACGAGCGCTGCAGCGGATGGAATCGGCAATGAACGAGGTGGATGACTCGGACGGCTACATGGGCCAAATCCTCGATCGGTTACAGAAACTCCACCTGGCGGCTTGCCAGGTGGAGAAGCCCGAACCTCAAGCGCTGGCAAAGCTCCTGATCGCATGGGAACTAAATAGCGAGTGGGAAATTTTTCTCGGCGCCGCGGAAACGTATGCCGGCGTGCTCGGCACGACTGGGCTGGCCCTGTACCGCAAGTTTGCCGAAGCGAGGTGGGCCAAAGTGCCCGCACTGGCTCCGGGAAACAAGGACCCTCAGTCGTACGGGTCGCGCTGGCGCATCACGCGCGTCATGGAAACCCTGGCGGGGCTGTCCGGCGATATCGAGGCTCTGGTGGCGGTGAAGGCGCGCGACCTGTCCCATGCCTTCGCCTTTCTGCAAATTGCACAGTCCTACAAAGACTCGGGTCATGACGAAAAGGCACTGGAGTGGGCGGAGCGCGGCCTGCGAGCGTTTCCGGAACACACGGACAGCCGCCTGCGCGAGTTTCTCATCGAGGAATACCACCGGCGGAAGCGGCACGGCGAAGCCATCGCGATTGCTTGGATGGCTTTTTGTGAGCGCCCTGGACTCGAGGCCTACAGGATCTTGAACCGGAGCGCCAGCCGGGCGAAACAGTGGGCCGAATGGCGGGAGAAGGCCCTTGCCCGGTTGCGCGGGGAAATCACGAGCCGGCGGCAACCGCGTCCGCTGGCCCGCTGGGCGCCGCCTGCGGGAGATCACTCGGAACTGGTGGAGATATTCCTGTGGGAAGGCGACCCTGAGGCAGCGTGGACGGAAGCGAGAAATGGCGGGTGCCACAACGGCCTATGGTCCAGGCTGGCCGAGGCCAGAGAGAAGGAACATCCCGCGGATGCCCTGAAGGTCTATGTCGGACAACTTAAGCGCGCACTACAGCCGACACAACAACAGGCTTACAAAGAAGCGGTCGGGGTTCTCCGCAGGATTCACCCGCTCAAGGCGCGAATCGGGAAGGAGATCGAATTTGCCGCCCTCGTGCAGTCTGTCCGCGCCCAATACAAGGCCCGCCGCAATTTGATGAAGCTGTTGGATGCCGAGGGATGGTAGCTAGAAGGCCCAGGGTCGCTCTCGGCTGTCGACTTTAGGCCAGGAAAAAAACCCGGTGACGGAAAGAAAAAGCTCGGAAACAGGCCGGATACCGCCCAAGAATTCCGTTTCCACAATCTTGAATTTCCCTTCTTCCTGCGGCACCATGCCCTGCAAGCCTCGCCTTATCGGCGGGCCTGGGTTTCCGCCATTTGGCTCTCCTAAGGGGGGAGGCATGCCGCCAGCATGCCATTCGTGGAAATTCCGGTCTTCGTGGTCATCAAATCGCTCCCTGGTCCTTTGTGGTTCCGTGGTGAAGCATTCATCCAAGTCCGAGCCGCGCGGCGGCGGCATTCTGTGGCCCCGCCCCGGGTGGGAAGCCCCGGGCTAAGGCCCGGCGCTTCCACCGTGGTCATGGACCCAACCCATACGCAGGATGGCGCGACCGCGAGAATCCGTTTCGCGCACCCACTGCATGCGAAACCGCATAACTTCCGGAATTCGCCCGATGACCGCCCCCGCGATTCGCCAAAGCCATCCTCCCGATTCGATTTTTCCCTGCAATTTCCTATTGACGCCCCACCCGGCATGGCTTAATCTTGCTACATGAGTAACTGTATCGACATAGTTTACTAAGGAAGAAGACGATGAAAATTGCCGCCAGCGTTACCGATCTCATTGGACACACCCCTCTGGTGCAACTCAATCGCGTTACTCAGGGCGCGCATGCCCGCGTCGTGGTCAAACTGGAAAGCGCCAATCCGTTGAACAGCGTCAAAGACCGCATTGGTTTCGCGATGATCGAGGCCGCCGAGCGCGAGGGCAAAATCGCGCCGGGAAAAACCGTGCTGATCGAACCCACCAGCGGCAATACCGGCATCGCCCTGGCCTTTGTCGCCGCGGTCAAAGGCTACAAGCTGATTTTGACCATGCCCGAAACCATGAGTCTCGAACGCCGCGTGTTGCTGCGCGCCTTCGGCGCCGAAATCGTGCTCACGCCCGGCGCCAGCGGCATGAAAGGCGCCATCGCCAAGGCGGAAGAGCTGCAGCGGCAAACCCCGGGCGGCTACATTCTTCAACAGTTCAACAATCCCGCCAATCCCCGGATTCACCTCGAAACCACCGGACCGGAAATATGGGAGGACACCGACGGCCAGGCCGACATCCTCATCTCCGGCGTAGGCACGGGCGGAACCCTCACCGGCGTCAGCGAATACATCAAGGCAAGAAAGCCCGGGTTCAAGGCTATCGCCGTGGAGCCGGCCAATAGCCCGGTGCTCTCCGGGGGGAAGCCCGGACCACATAAGATCCAGGGCCTCGGCGCCGGATTCGTCCCGAAAGTGCTGAAGACGGAACTCATTGACGAAGTGATCGGCGTCTCGAACGAAGATGCCATCGCCATGGCGCGCCGGCTGCCGCTGGAAGAAGGTTTACTGGTGGGCATTTCCTCCGGCGCCGCCGTCCACGCCGCGCTGCAGGTCGCGCAACGCCCCGAAAACAAGGGCAAACTGATCGTGGCGATCATTCCCAGCTTCGGCGAGCGCTATCTCTCGTCGCCGCTGTTCGAGCAGTTGCGCCAGGAAGCGCAACAGATTGCAACCTCGCCGATCGAGGAAGTTGCCGCGCTCGCCCCGGCGGCAAAGTGAACAACGGGCCACCGCTGGCGAATGCGTCTTGGCAAACTGTGCCGGGAGGCCCCAACCTGTGCCGGTAGCAGCCGCGGGTAAATACAACGCGATCTCTGGCAGCGTTCCGCCGGCGAGTGGGCATACTCCTGTGGATCGACTTCCTTTCGGCGCTCCATTTCCGCCCCGAAAGCGGAGTCCTTGGTTCGGCACCGGCATCTAAGGTCGTATCGGGTTTATGGCACTCAAGATCGCAGAATCGGATTGGCAAAAGCTGCGCCACCACGGGGAGGAAACCTATCCCCACGAGTGCTGCGGGGTGCTGCTGGGCGAAATTGGCGAAGACGACACCCGGTTCGTGCACGCCACCATCCCCTGCCGCAACACCCGCTCGGACTCGCCCCAGAACCGCTATCATATCGATCCCGGCGAATTGGTGCGGATACAGCGCGAAGCCCGCGGGCGCGGACTGGACATTGTCGGCTTCTATCACTCGCATCCCGACTGTGCCGCGCGCTGGTCGCAAACCGATCTTGCCGATGCTCACTGGACCGGTTGTTCGTATGTAATCACCAGCGTCGAAAAGGGCCGCGCCGCACAGACCAGCTCCTTTGCCTTAATCGGCGAGGAGGCGAGCAAGCGCTTTGAGGACGAGCCCATCACCCTGGAGAATTCACTATCGCAGGAGATCAGCGTCTAACGTGGATCGTGGAACGAAAAACGTGGGACGATGTCCGCCTTAGGAGGCCAGATGAAAGTTCTGATACCAACTCCGTTGCGCCAATACGCCGGGAAGAAGAGCAGCATCGACGTGGCTGCCGGCACCGTGGGGGAAGCGCTCCAGCTTCTGGCGACGGAAAATCCCGATTTGCGCAGGCACTTATACACCGATGACGGCGACCTGCAGGCCTATATCAACGTCTATTTAAACGACGACGATATTCGTTACCTCGAGGGTAAAGAGAATGCCACCGTCAAGGAGAGCGACACTGTATCCATTGTGCCCTCGATTGCCGGAGGGCGTGGGTCCTCGGCGTTCGATTTTTCCTGAGAGGTCCCCAATGCCCGGAATATTAGACAAAACGCCCGTTGCGACTCTGAGTAACGACGAGATCCTTCGTTACTCGCGCCACCTGATCATTCCGGAGGTGGGCATGGCGGGGCAGGAGAAGCTGAAAGCCGCGCGGGTGCTCTGCATTGGCGCGGGCGGCCTGGGCTCGCCGCTGGCGCTGTATCTGGCCGCGGCCGGCGTCGGCACGCTCGGCCTGGTGGATTTCGACGTGGTGGACGTAACCAACCTGCAGCGGCAGATCCTGCACACCACGGCCGACGTTGGGCGGCCCAAGCTTACCTCGGCGGGCGAGAAGCTGAAGGGGATCAATCCGTTCGTCAACGTAAGACCATTCCCGGCAATGCTCACCAGCGCCAACGCGCTGGACATCTTTCGCGAGTTCGACATCGTCGCCGACGGCACCGACAACTTCGCCACCCGCTACCTGGTGAACGACGCGTGCGTGCTGACCGGCAAGCCCAACGTGTATGCGTCGATCTTCCGCTTCGAGGGACAGGCCAGCGTATTCGCCGCCCCGGACGGTCCCTGCTACCGCTGCCTCTATGCCACGCCGCCGCCACCGGGTCTGGTCCCCTCATGCGCCGAAGGCGGGGTGTTGGGCATTTTGCCCGGACTGCTAGGAGTGATCCAGGCCACCGAGGTCATTAAGTTGATCCTGGGTTTGGGCGATCCGCTGGTGGGACGTCTGCTGCTGGTGGACGCCCTGAGCATGAAGTTCCGCGAATTACGTTTGCGAAAAAATCCCGATTGTCCCGTCTGCGGCGCCCATCCCACGGTGCGGGAACTGATCGACTACCAGGAATTCTGTGGCGTGCGAGGAGAGAGCGCTCCCATTATGGCAGAGATACCCGAAATCCAGCCCCAGGAACTCAAAGGCCAGCTCGATGCCGGCAAGGATATTTTTGTGCTCGACGTGCGCGAGCCTCACGAATACCAGATCTGCAACCTCGGCGGACATCTGATCCCGCTGGGCGATCTGTCCCGGCGCGTCCACGAACTGGACAGCAGCCGCGAGATTGTGGTGCACTGCCGTAGCGGCGCGCGCAGCGCACAGGCAGTTGAATTTTTGCGGCAGGTTGGATTTCAAAAGGTGAGGAATTTGCGCGGCGGCATTCTGGCCTGGTCCGACCAGGTGGATCCGAGCCTGCCCAAGTACTAGATGCCGGTTCCATGGCGGCACATCCCGGCCGGCACGCGGCCAACGCGGATTAAGACGATGAAAGGTTTTACCACCAAAGCAATTCACGGGGCGCCGCCGGTCAAGCGCGATGTCCATGGCTCTCTGCGGATGCCCGTATATGACAGTGTGGCTTTCGAACACGAGACCGCGGAAGCGATGCAATTGGCCTTTGAAGGGCGCCGCGCCGCGCATTCGTATTCCCGTTCTTCCAATCCCACCATTGAAGACTACGAGCAGCGCGTGCGCCTGCTTTCCGATGCCCTGGCCGTCATCGCGGTATCGTCCGGCATGGCGGCAATCACTGACGTGATTCTGGCCCTGGCCGAGAGCGGAACGAACATCGTCACCTCCCGGTCGTTGTTCGGCAATACCTATTCCCTGTTTCATAACACCCTCCAGCCCTGGGGTCTGGAGGTTCGTCACATCGATCTGTCCGATGGGAGAGCCCTGGCGGCGGCGATTGACGGGAATACCCGCGCGGTCTTTGTGGAATCCATCACCAATCCCCAGCTTCAGGTGGTGGACGTGAAGGCCATTGCCGGGATTGCCCACGAGCGGGACGTCCCCGTCATTGTCGATGGCACGGTCACTACTTCCTACCTTTTCAAATCCAAGGATTTCGGCGCGGATATCGAAGTGGTCTCCGCCACGAAGTACATTTCGGGAGGCGCCACCGCCGTGGGTGGATTGATTCTCGATCACGGAACCTTCAACTGGCGAAAGAATCCCAAGATCGCGCCCTGGGTTTCAAAATTCGGTCCTCCGGCATTGGCCATGTGGCTTCGCGCCGACGTCTACCGCAACACAGGCGCCTGCTTTACGCCTCACCACGCCTATCTGCACTCCCTGGGATTGGAAACGCTTAGCCTCCGGGTGGACAAGAGTTGCCAGAACACGCTGGCGGTGGCGCACTATCTGGAAGGCCGCAAGGACAAGGTTCGCGCCGTCAATTATCCAGGCCTGCCCAGCTCCGCCTCCTACGAAATCGCCAAGCGGCAACTGGAACGTGGCTTCGGAGGCCTGCTCACGTTTACTCTGGACGACCAAAAACAATGCTTTGCCTTTATGGACAGCCTGAAGCTGATCCGGCGCGCCACCAACCTCAATGACAACAAGACGCTGATTATCCATCCGTCTTCGACGATTTACAGCGAATTCTCGCCGGCGGAAAAGCAGGCGATGGAGGTCAGCGCTTCTCAACTGCGCCTCTCGGTCGGAATTGAAGACGTCGAGGACATCCTCGAAGATCTCGATTTGGCGCTGGCGGCCATTTAGCGGCGATTACGAATCCCTGGCGCATGTTCTTGGGAACAGCGTGAATGCGGTAAACTCGACTTTTCCAGGCGCGGGCGTACGGTCCGCACCGGTAAGAGGGGCAATCGCAAATGGCAGCATGGCCGTGGTATCTGGCAGGTCCGCTGATTGGACTCTTTGTTCCCGCGCTGTTGATCGCCGGCAATAAGATGTTTGGCGTATCGAGCAATTTGCGGCATCTATGTTCCGCCCTGGCCCCGGGCCGGGTGGAGTTTTTCCGCTACGACTGGAAAAAAGCCGGGGGGTGGAACCTCGTATTCCTCGGCGGAATTGTGATCGGCGGATTCCTCGCCGCCCATTGGGGAGCGCCGCACGATATCGCCATCTCCGCCCAGACCAAAGCCGCGTTGACGAAGCTGGGCCTCCACGACTTTTCCGGCGTGGCCCCGCATGAACTGTTCAACTGGCACGTGCTGTTAACGCTGCGCGGATTCGTGTCGCTGATTGTGGGCGGGTTTCTGGTGGGCTTCGGCGCGTCCTATGCCGGCGGCTGTACTTCCGGGCACGCCATTTCCGGACTTGCGGACCTGCAGTTGCCGTCCCTGATTGCGGTATGCGGATTCTTTGCCGGCGGCCTGGCCGCCACCCATTTCATTCTGCCGCTTTTGTTCCGAGCCTTATGACGACTTCACCCGGCATCAAAACCCAATCCGCCGGCCGCACCGAACGTGGTCTGGCTTTCCTAGTCTATTTGTTTCTGGGTACCGCTTTTGGAATCGTACTGACGAAGTCGGAAGTCCTTTCCTGGTTCCGCATCCAGGAGATGTTCCGCTTCCAGTCGTTCCGCATGTACGGCATTATTGGCACGGCCATCGCCACGGCTGCGCTCTCCGTCGCGCTGCTGAAACGGGCGCGGCTGAAATCCTTCTCGGGCGAGATCATCTCGATCCCCGGAAAGCGGATGGGCCACGGCATACGCTACGCCGCCGGCGGCGCCATCTTCGGACTGGGCTGGGCTTTGACCGGGGCCTGCCCGGGCCCGCTCTTTGCGCTCATCGGCAACGGCGTTTCCGTAATGATTGTGGCGATTCTCAGCGCCCTGCTCGGCACCTGGACTTACGGCTTCCTGCGGCCGAAACTGCCGCACTGATTTCCTGAAGATCTGCGGCTCTAAAGAATGCAGAATCGGAATGGCAAAGACTCTGCCGCCACGGGGGAGGAAACCTATCCCCAGGAGTGATGCGGAGTCCTTTTGGGCGCTTTGTTGCCGGCCGCGGGCATGAACGCACCGGCGCCGGCATTCCTTCGGCGCTCCGCACTGTGACGGACATCACGTCCTCTTTCGCCCTTACTCCGGCATCCTGTTGCCACAGGCCGAGGCGTCGCGCCCGGAAGTCCGGGGAGGAGATTCATGCAGTTTCGCACGTTTGGCCAATTGGATTGGCAGGTTTCGGCGCTGGGGTTTGGCGCCATGCGTTTTCCCACCACGGACGGCAACCCGTACAGCGGCAACATCAACGAACCGGAAGCGGTGCGCATGTTGCGCCACGCCATCGATCAGGGCGTGAACTACCTGGACACCGCCTACATCTATCACGGCGGCAACAGCGAACGGGTGGTGGGCGCGGCCCTGGAAGACGGCTATCGCGACAAAGTGCGGGTGGCTACCAAATCACCGACCTGGCTCATCCATGGCCCGCACGATTTCGACAGCATCCTCGATGAACAGTTGCAGCGGCTGCGGACTTATTACATCGATTTCTACCTGCTGCATGGTTTGAGCCGCCAGACCTGGCAGGGCGTCATCCTGAAGCACAATCTGCTGCAGCGGGCGGAGGCGGCGCTGGCCGACGGGCGCATCCGCCATCTCGGCTTTTCGTTTCACGATGACTACGACGCGTTCCCCGAGATTCTCAACGGCTACGATGGCTGGACCTTCTGCCAGATCCAGTACAACTATATGGATACGCAAAACCAGGCCGGGACCAAGGGCCTGAAACTGGCCACGGCCAAGGGCCTGGCGGTGGTGGTCATGGAACCGTTGCTCGGCGGCCGGTTGGCCAATCCGCCGGCCGTGATCCGCGAAATCATGGACGCCTCGCAGCCCCGGCGCACCCCCGCGGAGTGGGCGATGGAATGGCTCTGGGACCAGCCGGAGGTTTCCGTCGTACTGAGCGGCATGAGCACCATGGCCCAGGTGGAAGCCAACCTCGCCATGGCCCGGCACTCTTTTGTGGGTTCGTTCGCGCCCGAAGATTTCGATCTCATCGAACGCGTCCGGCAGAAATATCTGGAACGGGCGGTCATCCCCTGCACCAAGTGCGGCTATTGCCTGCCGTGTCCCCAGGGCGTAAATATTCCGCGCAATTTCGAATTGTTTAACGAAGCCCATCTGCACGACGACATGGCCACCTCCCGTTTCGTTTACCGCGCCTTCTTCCCCGCAGCCGAACATGCCTCCGTGTGCCAGGCCTGCCGCGAATGCGAACCCGCGTGCCCGCAACAGATCCCCATCAGCGAATGGATGCCCAAAGTCGCCGCCGCCCTCGGTGGATGAGAGTCGCGAGACGCGAGTGGCGAGTCACGAGTTAAACGCTTGTCATCCTGAACAAGCGGGCTAACAGTTCACAGCTCACAGCTTGCAGCCAAACAAGAGCCTCGCAGGCCCTCCGGCTGCAAACTGCAAACCTTCGGGCCAATCGCCAATTGCGGTTTTCAACGTGAAACGTGAAACGAGGAACGCGAAACGCCCTTCGCAAGTTTGGCTGCAAACTGCAAACTGTAAACTGTCAGCCTTTGGCAGGAAGCAGGCTTCCGCCCGGCGATTGTTTTTTTGATTCGCCCTTTCCTGCCGTTATGAGATATGCTTAACGACATTTCAGTGAGGGTGGGGCCCCTGGTTCCAAGTTGTAGAGTCCGGGAAACCGGCAATTGGAGAGGCGGCTATGGCAACCAGCGACGAGGGAATCAAGAATCCCGGTGACCGGCCATCTGCGCCTGTACCCCGTCGAGGATTTATCGAAGTTCTGTTGGGTGCTGGATTTCTGGCGACGGCGGTCGCCTTCATTTATCCCGTCCTGCGCTATCTGGTTCCCCCAAAGGCTTCCGATCTCGGCAGCGATTCCGTCGTGGCCGGGCGGGTCGGCGAGTTGAAGCCGAACAGTGGAAAGATATTCCGCTTTGGAAGCCGTCCGGGGCTGTTGATCCGCACGGCCAACGGGGACTACCGCGCCATGTCCGCCGTCTGTACGCACCTGTCCTGCACCGTGCAGTACCGCGACGATCTGCGCCAGGTCTGGTGTGCCTGCCACAACGGCAAGTACGACCTGAATGGCCGGAATGTCTCCGGTCCCCCGCCGCGCCCGCTGGAAACTTACGAGGTGCAGGTGCAGGGGGACGAGATATTCGCGCGCCGCCGGCGGGAGAGTTGACGTGAGTCCCGTAAACAAAGTGCGCAATTGGCTCGACCAGCGGTTCGACTGGGATGCCTTGATCGCTCCGCTGCGGAAGAAAACCGTTCCCATGCACGGGCTCTCCTATTGGTATTTTCTCGGGGGGATCACGCTCTTCCTCTTCCTCATCCAGGTGCTGACCGGAATCCTGCTGCTGCTGTACTACCGGCCGGGCGCCAACGAAGCCTTCGAGAGCGTGCAGTACATCATGACCCAGGTGAAATTTGGCTGGCTGATCCGCTCGATCCATTCCTGGTCGGCCAATCTGATGATCTTCACCGCCTTTGCGCACATGTTCAGCGTGCTGTTCCTCAAGGCCTATCGCAAACCGCGTGAGCTCACCTGGGTCAGCGGAGTGGTCCTGCTGTTTCTGGTAATGGGCTTCGGCTTCAGCGGTTATCTGCTGCCGTGGAATACCCTGGCATATTTTGCCACCAAGGTGGGCACCGAGATTACCGGTCAGGTTCCGGTTGTCGGCCGGCCCATGATGATCTTTCTCCGCGGCGGAGAAGACGTGACCGGAGCCACCCTGAGCCGGTTCTTCGGCTTCCACGTCGCCGTTTTGCCCGGATTGGCGACCATGCTGATCCTGCTGCATGTGCTGCTGGTGCAGCGCCAGGGCATCAGCGTTCCCCCCAAACTCGAGGCGCGGTGGACGGCGAATCCGTCGGCCCGGCGGGAAATGAAGTTCTTCCCCAACTTTATGCTGCGGGAATTGATGGCCTGGTATGTGGCCCTGGGCGCGCTGGGCGCGCTGGCGGCCCTGTTCCCGTGGAACCTCGGAGTTAAGGCCGATCCTTTTGCATCTGCGCCGGCCGGAATCAAGCCGGAGTGGTACTTCCTGTTCATGTTTCAGACGCTCAAGCTCATTCCGCCCAAAGTATGGTTTCTCGACGGGGAGGTTCTTGGCGTGCTGGGCTTCGGCCTGATCGGCCTGCTGTGGCTGCTGCTGCCCTTCTTCGAGAGTGCGGGCCCGTCACGCCCGAAACGGTGGATTACCGCGGCCGGCGTCTTTGCGCTTGCGTACATGGTAAGTATGAGTGTTTATGGCTATCTTGCGAAATAAGCTCCGGTGGTTCGGCGCCGTCCGCCTGGCCGGACTGGCCGGCTTTGTCGTGCTCGCGGCATGCCTGGGTTTTGGCCAGGCCGCGAACTCCTGCCTGAACTGTCATTCCGGCTTGCCGGAACCTCTGGGCGTAAGCCAGGAAACCTTCAGCCAGGACATTCACGCACAGAAAGGTTTGACCTGCGCCAGTTGCCACGGCGGCGACCCCAACGCCGACGATCCCGAACAGGCCATGAGCCGCAAGGCCGGCTGGAAAGGCAAGATTGAGCGCAAGCAGATCCCGCAGTTATGCGGCAGCTGCCATGGGGATCCCGCCTATATCCGGCAATTCAACCCCAGCCTGCGTACCGACCAGTTGGCCCAGTACTACACCAGCATTCACGGCAAACGCCTGGCCATGGGAGACACCAAGGTTGCCGTCTGCACCGATTGTCATAGCGTCCACGATCTGCGGGCGCCCAGCGATACCCGGTCCACGGTGAATCCGGTCAATGTGGCGACGACGTGCTCACGCTGCCATTCCGACGCGGAGTATATGAAGGGATATGGCATTCCCACGGATCAGTTTGCCAAGTACAGCACCAGCGTGCACCACCAGGCCCTGGCGGTGCGCGGCGATCTGAGCGCACCCACCTGTACCACCTGTCATGGAAACCATGGCGCGGCGCCGCCCGGAGTGGATCGGGTGCAGAACGTGTGCGCGAACTGTCACACCTTCCAGGCCCAGATGTACGAGAAAAGTTCGCACTTCAAGGCCTTTGAAGCCGCTTCTCTTCCCGGATGCGTGGTGTGCCACAGCAATCACGCCATCGCTCATCCCACCGACGCCAAGCTGGGCACCGGCCCGGACTCCGTTTGCATGCGGTGTCATGCCCCGGGCGACCACTGCGATCGCGCCCGGGCGAACTTTTACGCCGGCTTGAAACAGTTGGACCTATCCATCAAAAACGCCGATCAGGTTCTCAGTGTCGCCGAAGCTTCGGGCATGGAAGTAAGCGCGGCACGGCTGGCGCAGGACCAGGCGCGGGACTCGCTGACCAAGGCTCGCGTCACCATCCATTCCTTCCAGGCGGACCTGGTGAATCAGGATATTCAAGTCGGCCTGATTATCGCCGCCAAAGACCTGCAAGCCGGCAAAGCCGCCATGGTGGAACGCAATTACCGGCGCATCGGCCTGGGCGTTTCCCTGCTGGCCATCGCCATCGCCTTGATCGGTCTTCGCCTGTATATCAAGAAAATCGAACAGTAGCGCGGCTTCGGTGTCGCTGCAATCTGAACCTCCGCGCCTTTGCGCCTCCGCGCGAGATCCGGGTTGTCCTCAACGTGAAACGTGAAACGGCTTCCGACGGGAGACGATCCCTCCGGGTTTGGCCGCAAACTGTAAACTGTAAACTGTGAGCCTTCGCGCCAATCGCCAATTGCGCTCTTCAACGTGAAACGAGAAACGTGAAACGGTCCCTCACCCCGCCACCCGCGCAATGACGACAATGCTTTCCCCCCGGCTCGTCGGACCGAATCCACCGAACAGGATCGAGGCCGAGCGGCGCGTGATGCCTCCCAGCACTCCGGGCAACGGCATGGCGGAACGAACCGAGTCTCCCACCATTCCGGCGGGCGTTTCGAAACTCAGGTCCAGCACCTGATATCCGGAACTCTCCACCAGGCGGCGGAGCGATTCGGCATCGAAATGAACCAGATGACGGGGTATGCCGAGCCCGCTCCAGTGCTTCCCGAACAGCCGCGCTCCCACGCTGCGAAAATTCGAAACGCTGATGCCGATCACCCCGTCTCGAACGAGGATTCCGCGAATGTTCTCCAGCAACACCTGCGGCCGGTACATCCGCGGCAGCAGACCCCATAAAACCACGGCGTCGAAGGGGCCGGCAGGCAACGGATCGTACTCGACGTCGCACGGCGCGCAATCTTCGATCGCCCGTTTCGTACGGGCAAAGGCTACGAGCTCGCGCTCTTTTTCAACGCCATAGACGGTCCATCCCCGGGTACGCATCAAATGCAGGAAAACGCCATCTCCCATGGCCAGATCCAGAATCGTGCCGGGAGTGGGATGAGCCTGCTGCAACCGCTCGGCCCGATAGAAAAAGGGCTTCATTTCCCGGCGCGTGACCTTCGCTCCCCGCTTTTTTGTCTGCTCGGAGAGCAGGGGCTTGCCCAGATAAGGAACATGCTTCGAATCTTCGCGGAAGCGGGGTGAGGTGTAGCAGGTTCCGCACTTCTGGCAGCGGCGCACTTTGAATTTGAGGCCGCGGGCCGGCCCTTTCAGATTCCAGGTGTCTACCGCCTCCAAAACGAGTTTGCCGCCCTCGCCTCCGCACAGCGGACACACCGCCCGCTCCAGATAACTGTGGATGTCAGATTCCCGTCCGGCGGACTTGGGCTTGGCTGGCCGCATTGCATAAGAGTAGCCCTTTTCGCGAAATGCTGTCGCGCCGGAAGTGCACTATGGGTACTCAAAAGTAAACGGGCTTGCTGGGAGCGCGGGCTGCCAGCCCGCCGGGCCATGCAAGAACCTTTCCGTGCGGGCTGGCAGCCCGCGTTCCCAGCAAGCCCCCGCGCCTCGGCGCGAGATCCAGCTTGTTACTTATTACTTATTACCGGTTTTTCTCCTGCGTCTGCTGACCGACTCTTTCCCATTAATTGCCCTCCGGCTGGGCTTCTTCTGCAGCTCATCCGGAAGCTCATCCCCTCCCACCGGAGGTTTCCCCTTCCCCGCGCACCCAAGAATCCGCAAGGTTTCAGCGCGGTCAGCACGGCGGCCCCGTTCCCGGAAATACTCTTCGGTGCGCAGAGCGGAAACCTTCTCCGCCACCGCCACGTTGATGAGCTGGTTGACAGCTACACCTTCCAATTCCGCCGCCTTGCGCAGTTCTTCGAGTAGAGAGGGCTGTAGCCGCAATGCAAAATTACTCCGTCTCATGGGATCGACTCCTGGTCTGCACGATATTGCATGCAATATTGCATATCAAGCAGGATCTTCGTGAAGATTGCCCGCCTGGGTCAGCTTGCCACTTGCCACTTATCGCTTATTGCCAGGCTTCTCCTGAGCAGCATCAAAATAATCGCTCGCTTCGGGCCGCCCAATGGCCCGAGCCCGGGTTGGTAGCGTCGGATGCCCCCGCCGGCGGGCCCCATCATTGCTGTCTGCAGCCCGCCACTGCCGCCCTGCGGCAATCGAAAAGCCTACGAAGGCGCACGCGCGCCGCGAGGTTGGGTAGCGGGGTCCTCAACCAGCCGAGAGAGCCTCGGGGAACGTTTCGTCTGTCCCGCTCCCGTTACACCTTCCAGTTCCGCCGCCTTGCGCAGTTCCTCCAGCAATGAAGGCTGTATCCGCAATGCAAAATTACTCCGTCCCCGCTCACTCACCCCCCTTCTCCATTTCGCTCTTTCATCCCCTGCAAAATGCCGGGTTCTCCTCGCGCTCGCCGCTTTTTTCTCCCTGAATTGGCTGATTTTATACAAATATTCACGAGAGGCGACAAAGTTGCTAATATTTCCACATCTGAAAACCGGGGAAAACCGGGGACAGGTCAAACGTTTCTCGTCCCCGGCCCGCAATGACGTTTCAGATTTGTCGTTCCTCGTGGTGGAGGCCTGGGAAAATCCCTAGGCGGTCCTTTTGCCGAGGGCCTTAAGCATTGCATTCCGCAGCATGGAGTTGATCTTTGTCTGGTAGCCGCTCCCTTGGGCACGCAACCAGGCGATCACATCGGCGTCGAGGCGGACGGTGACTTGTTTCTTTACCGGCGGATAGAACGGATTGCGGACCGCCTTCTCAAAAAAGGCCTCGTCCAGTTCCGGAATGTCCAAAAAATCAATCTCGCGTTCCGGCCGCGCGGCCAGTTTTGCCAGTCGGCGGCGGCTGGCGGGCGTGATTTTGTGTTCTGCCCGGGTCTTCCGCACGATTTTCGTCATAATGCTTGAACGTGTTGCTCCGCGCTTTAGCCTCATCCCACTCGAACCGGGTCATACTGACAAAATAATAACTCCAAAAGTGTAACTACACCTGCAGCCACAGGAGAGCCACAACGGCCAGCTTGAAGAGCGTGGTTTATTGTGCGCATTTCGGCCCGGCAGAAAAATCCTTTCCCAACTACTAGAGCACGTTCCAAAAACGAAATGCGGGTGAGGGTTCCGTACGCGTCCCGGAGGGACGGAGCGAAAATAGCCCAGGGCGAAGCGTAGCGGAGCCCTGGGTAAGCACGTGGAAACAGGCCCGCCCCGGAGGGCCGGTTCGAGGTCCCGCCACGTCTGGGAATGAACTCGACCGACCCTGCGGGGCGGAATGGCTTTCCTTCACTGACCCAGGGTTCCGCTACGCTCCACCCATGGGCTATTCTCGTTGCCTCCCTACGGGAGATAGGCACGGCTGCCATGCCCATACCCGCATTCCATTTTTGAAACATCCTCTAACCGTCAGCCACTTACTGCTCCCCAAAAAACCTGTTTCCACATTATTGACTTTGGGCAACGCTGCCCTCAAGATGCAAATGTGCAATTAGGGCGCCGCGGTCGCCTGGACTCACCTGCCCCCCATGCGGGGTATTCCCTTGTTTGCAAACTGAGCCACAGGCTTCAGTTTTGTACCTGAGCGCGGAAAACAGTCCCATCCGCGTAGCGCGCGCTTCGATGCGCTGGGTGGAGACCCCGCCCGTGGATCACGCCAACACTCAAGCGAATCACGCCAAACGGCAAGAGGATCACGCCAAAGAGCAAGAGGATCATCGCAAATTGCAAGGGGCTCACGCCGAAAGGAGCTGGGAGTTAGGATTCAGGAGCCGAAAGGCGGCGCCTTGTCTGGGTACGCGGCCACCTGCATCAAAGGTTGACAGTTTACAGTTTACAGTTCACAGCTCACAGCGAGCAGCCGACGGGTTTGGCTTGGCTGACAACTGCAAACTGTAAACTCTAAACTCCGTCGTCAATTGCGGGTTTTGACCCGAAACGCTTCCTGGCAGAAGACGGATTTTGCACCGGTTTTGCTCGTGTCTCGCGACTCGCGACTCGCGACTAACTCCGCTTGCCGGGAGACGGGAGACGGGGAACACATCTTCTAGTGCTTTTCTTCGCGATACTTGAGTACTTAGCCCGCGAGTATTACACCAAAGTACCTATCCGGTTTTCGGTAACTGTAGGCTACAATTCCTAAAGTATTTACATACTGATTTTTGACTGGGTGTGAGGAGAATAACGGTGGTCAAGCGTGCATTGGTGATGGTCGTGATTGTCGGCTCTCTGTTGGCGACGGGTAACGCCGCCACCAAACGGCGGCATCGCGTCCGGCACGTGCATCACCGCTTGTCCGCCCATATGCGGCGGCTGGCGTGGCATCCCATGTTTGCCGGCTCGCACGAGATGCTGGTGCGGCAGAACCTCGAGCTCGATCAGCTGGCGCTGCCCCGCATCGCCAACGATCAGGAATTGCTGGAGCGGGAGCAGGCGCGGGAACTGGTTCCGGTGCAGAACACCCAAAGCCTCACCGTCGCTTCCAATCTGGTGGAAAGCCGGCGCTACTGCAAACCCTGGACCCGCGACTTTCTTCAGGACCTCAGCGAAGCCTACTACGATCAATTCCATAAACCGCTGATCGCCACTTCCCTGGTGCGTACGGCCGAGCAGCAGCGAAAGCTGCGCCGGCATAACGGCAACGCCGCGCCCGAGGCCGGCGAAACCGTTTCCACCCATTTGACCGGCGTCAGCGTGGATATTCTGAAGAGCGGTATGACCCGGAAGGAACATACCTGGCTGGAGCAGTATTTCCTGCCGTTAAAGGAAGCCGGATTCATCGATCCGATCGAAGAGCGCCGCCAGCCCGTATTTCATGTCGTCGTCTTCAACAGCTACAGCCCGGCTCTGGAACCGGTGATCGACACGCATCAGAACGGGATCGGCCCCGAACTCGCGCCCATCCAACCGGTCATCCCGGAATTCCGGGGCGAACAGACCGCCGGCGTCAGCAACTGAGAGTTCTTCCCTCCTTTTCAACAGATAGTTTTGCTTATCCACAGGCCATCCACAGGCATTTTTGTTTTTTTGCTTCTCCGTATGCTTTGAGCACTTCAGACTGTTAGGGGGCTTCACCACAGAGGACACAGAGGGCACAGAGGAAAACCTGAGAAGTAGCCGCAGATCAACGCAGATGAACGCAGATCAGAACAGAACAAGATGAGTGTGACTTTGCCGGGTGTTTCTGTCCGCGTTTATCTGCGTCAGTCTGCGGCTAAGGGTCTGTTTCCTCTGTGTCCTCTTCGGGAATTTGTAGCGCCGACCTCCAGGTCGGCTGTCGGTGCGGACTCCAGTCCGCACCCTGCAAGCATTTGCGCGGGCGTGGACGCCCCCGCGACAGCCGGTCTGGAGACCGGCGCCACACCGGCACCGCAAGTTTCCGGCACTACCGAGCCGCCGGTAGGCGGGCCGGAGACTCTGCGGTGAAAATGGGAAGGATCAGGCGGATCTCGAATGGCTAATCCTGGCGATTTCGCGTACACGGTCAAGCAACAGGCGGACATCGTCCGCATCGTGGGCGACTACGTCAAGCTGAAGAAGACCGGCGGACAGAACTTCAGCGGTCTCTGCCCCTTCCATCAGGAAAAAACGCCTTCGTTTTCCGTGCATTCCACCCGCCAGTTCTTTCACTGTTTCGGTTGCGGCGAATCGGGCGACGTTTTCAAATTCGTTCAGAAGATCGAAAACCTCACCTTTCCCGAAGCGGTGCGGCTGATCGCGCAAAAGCTGGGCATCCCCGTGCCCAAAGCCAGTTACAACAGCGAAACCGAAGCGCGCGAGGCCCGCATGCGCGGCGCGCTGCTCGACATTCAGGAACGCGCCTGCGCCTGGTTTCAGGAGCAGCTGCGGCGGCCGGAGGCGGCTCATGCGCGGGAATACCTGGCCGGCCGCGGCCTCGACGCCAAAACCATCGCCGAGTTCCGCATCGGCTACGCGCCCGACTCCGGCTTTCTGTTGCGCGACGCCGTGCGCCGCGACTTCGACGAAGAACTGCTGAAAGCCAGCGGCCTGTTTTCCTGGAAGGAAACGGAAACTGCGTCCCCCGTTCCCCGTCCCCCGTCGCCCGCAGAAGCAGCGACGCAGGGGACAGGAGGAGCGGCACCGGAAACACCGGCGCTTTCCGAAGCGCCTATGCGGGAGACGGGGGACGGGGGACGGGGAACGCCTACGATGTATTCCAAGTTCCGCAACCGCGTCATGTTTCCCATCTGCAACGATGCGGGGCGGGTGATTGCCTTCACCGGGCGCACGCTGGCGGCCGACGAAAAATCCGGTCCCAAGTACCTGAATTCGCCCGAGACGCCGATCTATTCCAAATCGCACGTGCTGTTCAATCTGGACAAGGCCAGGGAAGCGATCCGCAAGCTGGGCTATTCCATTCTGGTGGAAGGTCAGATGGACTGCATCTCCATTTTCGCCGCCGGGCCCCACAACGTGATTGCCAGTTCGGGCACGGCCTTCACCGACGCGCAGGCCCGGCTGCTGGCGCGCTTCAGCAAGAATATTGTGGTGAACTTCGATCCCGATACGGCGGGCGCGGCGGCGGCCGAGCGCTCGCTGGCCATGCTGGTGGAGCAGGAATTTCAAATCAAAGTGGTCACGCTGGAGCAGGGCTACGACCCCGATCTGTTTGTCCGGCGCAAAGGCCTGGCGGCTTACGAAGCGGCACTGCGAAGCGCCCCCAAGTATTTCGATTACCTGATCCAGAGCGCCCAGAAGAATTTCCCGCGCTCGCCCGAAGGTAAAGTGAAGGCGGTCAACTTCCTGCTGCCGCATGTGCAGCGCGTGCCCAGCCGCATCGTACGCGACGAACTGGCCAACGAAATCGCGCAGAAACTCGGCATCGACTCCGGCGTATTGCGGCAGGAGTTGAAACACGTGGCCGTGGCCCGCGGGGCACAGCAGGTGAAAACCACGGGCCGGGCGCAGCTCACGGTGGCCGAGCGCTTACTCACGCGAGCCCTGGCCTCGCAAACGGAAATGCTGACCGGCAATTCGGAATCGTCCCGCGATGGCGCGGAAGGCGTCTTCGATCCGGCGCAGGAAGCGCGGCTGGTTTTTTCGTCGGAACGACTGCACGAGGGGCTGGCCTGCGAAGCTTTGGTGGAGGCCCTGTTGAACAACAATGGGGTCGATCCTTTATCGCTGCCGCTCTCCGACGCCGACCGCGCCCTATTAGCCGACGTGCTGCTTCGCGATGTGGACGAGCTGACGCCCGAGTTGCTCGACAATGCGATTCACGCTTTGCGTCATAAGCGGCAATTGCGCTCGCGGGAGCAGGAACTCAAAATCCGCATGGCGGAGGCGGAGCGCCGGCAGGATTACATCGAGTGCGCCCGTCTTATGAAGGAAAAGCTCGATCTGGATCGCGTTCTGGCTTCCGAGAGGTGATCGGAGGGAAGATGCTGTTCTCAGGTTGAGATACAATTGAGGTTATCTGATGAGGTTCGGGCCGCAGCACGCTGCGTTCCGCAACCCTTTGATATATAAATATTTATTCGTTACTCTGGACATATTTTTGATGCAGAAACTGAAACCGGGACACCTGCGACAACATCCAAGCATTTAGGGTGTATTGGGCCTTGACCGCTGCGGCGCTGGTCGAAAATTAGGGGGACAGGAATGCTCTGGGAATCCGGGGTAATCCGGTGCTATAATTCATAGGCTTCGGCCGGTTCAAACCAGAAGAGTTCCCGCCGCATACAAAACGTGCCGCCGTCCTGAGCCCAGGACGCCGCTGATGAGGTATTGCCGATTTGGCTCTTGACGACAAGTTCGACGAAATCAAAAAGCTGATCGATACCGGCAAGGAGAAGGGATATCTCACCTATAACGAGGTGAATGACCTGCTGCCCCACGATATCCATTCGCCGGAAGATATTGAAGACCTGCTGACCACGATTGGAACGCAGGGGATCGACGTCCTGGAAGGACCGGCCAAGCTGCCGTCGTCCGCCCTGGAGAAAAAGTTCGACCACGAAATCGAGGCCGGCGAAGACGTCGAGCTCGATTTGACGCCGGGCGCGCTGGAGAAGACCAACGACCCGGTGCGCATGTATTTGCGCGAAATGGGCACCGTCCCGTTGCTGACCCGCGAAGGCGAAGTGGAAATCGCCAAGCGCATCGAGCGCGGCCAATTGCGGGTACTGAAGGCGCTGTCGCGCTCGCCCATCGTGATCCGGGAAATCCTCGCCACCGGCGAGGACCTGAAGCGGGGCCTGCGCTCCATCAAGGAAGTCGTGGTCTTCGACGAAGAAGAACTCACGGATGAAATCCTGCAGAACCGCCTGGCCGACGTCTCCA